>Ga0247813_10000031_pt1 | contig 247596 bp, 243 predicted proteins | sample UWRJL169409C1_FD_180719 | JGI IMG/M metagenome (GOLD analysis project Ga0247813, IMG submission 180719) | Plant litter microbial communities from Arlington Agricultural Research Station in Wisconsin, United States - UWRJ-L169-409C-1 | ecosystem: Environmental > Terrestrial > Plant litter >...
GATAACAGGGTGTAAACTCGGTCAGGACTCGGTTACAACAGGGTCAGTAACCCTGTATAAAGCCTGTGTTTACCCTGGCTAAATCCTGATGACAAATGGGGAATTATCCGCGAAGGTTTTAAATGGCTATAAAAGGTGGTAGCGGGATTGAAGCCAAGAGATTTTTTCGGCTACTTATTAGAACATAAGTTATCAGAATACTTTTTTTGATATAATAAGAATTGCAGGATCTGCAACCGTGCAACCTGGCCTTTGAAATACCAGCCAGAATGAATTAAACCCGACCCTAATGGAAAACCCGCAGGATGAAGTAAAGATCATATCGGCACACACCCTAACCGAGGATTTGGAATGGAGGGCGGGACTGCAGAATAATAGTAGAACAAACGTTGATTTACATATAATGAAACTATATGTTAAAAATTGTTAACTATATATATGTACTGATTTGCTTTCCATAGCTTAGCGCCGAATTGTTTTTATTGATGTTATCGTATTATTAATTATCTTTGCAGAATGTTTAAAGTTAAACACTTAATTATTTTAGTATTTGTTGCCGCTATTGGTATGGCGGGGTGTAAAAGTCGTTTCGAAAAACTTAGGGCTAGTAATGACGTTGCTAAAAAATACCAGGAGGCTATTAGATTATATAATAAAAGGGATTTTAGTAAAGCATTAGTGCTTTTCGAAGATTTATCTCAGAAATATCGCGGACGTGAGCAAGCTGAGGGTTTGAACTTTTATTACGCCAATACTTTATATAAATTACAGGATTATACTACTGCAAGATATCAATTTAAAAGCTTTGCCGACACTTATCCTGCGAGTAAAGATGCAGAGGAGGCTCGTTATATGGCAGCATATTGCTACTATTTAGAATCGCCAACTTTTTCTTTAGATCAGGAGAATACGTATAAAGCTATTGATGCATTGCAATTATTTATCAACTTATACCCAACAAGCGATCGTGCTGTGGCTGCTGCAAAGTATATTGCAACGCTTAGAGGTAAATTGGAAGATAAGGCCTTTGAAAATGCGAAAATGTATTTAACTACTGGCCCGAGTAATGTAGAAAATTACAGAGCTGCAGTTATTGCATTAAAAAATGCACAAAGAGACTACCCAGATATTAAATATGCTGAAGAAATGGATTTTCTAATGATCAAATCTCAGTATATGTATGCTAAGAATAGTATCCCTGTTCGTCAGGAAGATAGATATAATGAGGCTACCGACTTATATAATGAGTTTACACAAAATTACCCTAAAAGTAAGTTTACCAATGATGCTAAACAGCTTAAATCAGATATTGAATCTGGTATAGCATTTAACAAACAAGAAATGGCTACTTTTGCTGCCGACCAGGCTAAGTATATGGAAATGCTTAAAAGAACAGGTAAAATTAAAGACACAATTTCTGCAAAGCCAATTAAAGCAGATAACACAAATATTAAAAACAAGTAACACATGAATACTAACAAACCTGCTGTACCAAATACAACAATTACCAGAAATGTACGCGATTTAGATAAATCAACTGATAACTTATATGAGTCTTTAGTTGTTATTGCTAAGAGAGCAAATCAGATTTCGAATAACATGAAAGAAGAATTGCATGGTAAATTGGCAGAATTTGCATCGAGCAATGATAACTTAGAAGAGATTTTTGAAAACCGTGAGCAAATTGAAATCAGCAAGCACTATGAGCGTATGCCTAAGCCTGTTTTGGTTGCAATTGATGAGTTTTTAAACGAAAAAATTTATCACAGAAATCCTTCAAAAGAACAAAAGTAAATTGCAAAGCATGGCGTTTAGGGCATGGCGTTAGTATGCATACGCTCTGGCTCTTTGCACTATAAAGTAATGCGTTTACGCTATGCTGAAAAATAAAAATATAATTCTTGGCGTTTGCGGTAGCATCGCAGCATATAAGTCGGCATTTTTAGTTCGGCTTTTAGTTAAAGCTGGTGCAAACGTTAAGGTTATCCTTACCCCCGATGGTGCTAATTTCATTACACCACTCACCCTTGCTACGCTTTCTAAAAATCCTGTTTATACACAATACTTCGAAGAAGAAACTGGCGTATGGAGCAACCATGTAGAACTTGGGCTTTGGGCTGATTTAATAATTATTGCCCCAATTAGTGCCAATACTTTAGCTAAACTTTCTACTGGAATATGTGATAATCTGTTAACTGCGGTTTATCTTTCTGCCAAGTGTCCTGTTTATGTAGCACCCGCAATGGATTTGGACATGTGGAAGCATGAAAGCACACAACAAAATATTGAGCGCATAAGCAGCTTCGGCAATGTTGTTATTTCGCCAGGAAATGGTGAATTAGCAAGTGGCTTAGTTGGAGAAGGCCGAATGGCTGAACCTGAAGAAATTGTTTCTTTTCTTGACAATGCCATAAAAAAATCGATGCCTTTGTTTGGCAAAAAGGTTATGGTTACAGCGGGACCGACTTACGAAGCCATTGATCCAGTTCGTTTTATTGGAAATCATTCTTCAGGTAAAATGGGTTTTGCCATTGCCGATGAACTTGCAAGATTGGGTGCTGAGGTAACTTTAATTGCAGGGCCAACTGCTCAACAATCAAATCAAACCTTAAAAAGAATAAATGCAGTAAGCGCTTTAGATATGCTAAATGCCTGCAACGCTCTTTTTAATGAAACCGATATTACAGTAATGTGCGCAGCTGTTGCAGACTACAAGCCTAAAACCGTAGCTAACCAAAAAATTAAAAAACAAGACGGCGATTTTAACTTAGAATTAGAGAAGACAACCGATATTCTTGCGTCATTAGGAAAAAGTAAAAAACCGAATCAGATATTAGTTGGCTTTGCTTTAGAAACTAACGACGAAGAAAATTATGCGAAAGGCAAACTGGAAAAGAAAAATCTAGATTTAGTTGTCTTAAATTCGTTAAACGATGCTGGTGCAGGATTTAAATCAGATACAAATAAAATTACTATTTTTAACAAGGCTTTAGAGAAAACGGTATTCGAATTAAAATCGAAAACTGAAGTTGCGAAAGATATTTGCGAAGCCATTTTAAAAATAATATAATGATAAAAAGGATTATTTGTTTGCTATTGCTTATTGGTTTTGGAAAACTACAGGCACAGGAACTTAATGCAAGGGTACAATTATTAGCGCCCCAGGTTTCGAACATTAGCAAACCTACACTAGATGCCTTACAAAAAACGATTCGGGATTTTTTAAACAACAATAAGTTTACGAACGAAAGCTATAAGCCACAAGAACGCATTGACTGCAATTTTGTAATTACAATAAACTCCTGGGATGGCGGTTCTGGTTATACGGCCGAGGCTCAAATTCAAAGCAGTCGCCCAGTTTTTAACAGCACTTACAACAGCACACTGCTAAACATGAGCGATAAAAATTTCGACTTTAGCTTTAATGATGGCTCCGTAATCGATTTTTCTGACCAGAATTACATTTCGAATATCAGCGCTCTGCTAACCTATTATGCTTATACCATTATTGGTTTAGATAAAGATAGTTTTAGTAAAATGGGCGGTACTTTTTACTTTAAAAAGGCTCAAAACATTATTAATCTGGCACAAGCTTCGGGTAATGCTGGCTGGAGAGCGGCCGATGGGTTACGCAATCGTTTCTGGTTCAATGAAAATGCGCTAAATCCAATTTTCTCTGAGCTACGCAATTTCATTTACAATTATCATTTCTCTGGTTTAGATCAATTAACGGATAACGATAAAGGACTAATGCCGATTGTAAACGCACTTTCTTCCTTGCAACAAATGGATAAACAGAAGTTAGGTTCAATTTTTCCAAATGTGTACTTCGCAACAAAAGCCGAAGAAATTACCAATGTACTTTCAAAGTTAAATACCCAGGAAAGAATGAAGGCTTACAATATGCTTTCAGAAATCGACCCAGCAAATATTGGCAAATACGAAGGTTTAAAACAGAACTAATTTCTGCTTGCAACACTTATAATCTCTTAAATGATGAAAAGGTTTTTGTTTCTTACTATATGCCTTTTTCCGTTAAGTTTATTTGCCCAATCATCTTTCATTATTCGTGGCTTTGGAAAAGGTTTTAAAGATGATGATAAGATCTTTTTAAGCTACAGACAAAGTGGTCAGATAATTGATGATTCTACTATAGTACATCGATCTACATTCGAATTTAAAGGAAGCACTAATACAAAAGTAAGAGGCTATTTATCCAGAAACAACAACCCCAGATATGCCGAAGATCTATCTGATTCCTTTAGCATTTATGTTGAGGCAGGACAAATTACCCTAAATTCTGTCGATACTTTGAGTAACTCAATCATCTCTGGAACACCATCAAATAATGATTATGCAGAACTTCTTAAAGCATTAGGTCCGCTTAATAAGCAAATGAAAAAATTAAGCGATGCTAATAAAGAAGTGAAAGATACGTCAGTGCTAAATTTGAACAAAACAAGATTAGAGGCTGCCTATTATGATACATTTCCCATTCAATTTAACTTTATAACTAAGCACCCAGATTCTTATGTAAGTCTACTTACTTTAGGAAGTATGGCTCGATCTTCCAAATTCTTACCACAAGTAGAACAAAGTTTTGCCAAGTTAAGTGCCGACCTTAAGGCAATGCCAGAAGGCAAGGAAATAATCAGAAGGATTAGTGAAGGCAGAAAAATTTCAATAGGCATGCCAGCAAAGGATTTTATACAAAATGACATAAATGTAAATCCAATTAAACTCTCTTCTTATCGAGGTAAATATGTTTTGGTTGACTTTTGGGCGTCATGGTGTGCTCCTTGCAGAGCAGAGAATCCAAATATTTTAAATATTTATAAGCAATACAATTCTAAAAACTTCACTGTTTTAAGTGTATCTATTGATACAGATAAAACGAACTGGCTGAATGCTATAAAGGAAGACAAACTTCCGTGGATGCAGGTTTCTGATCTTAAAAAAGAAAATGAAGCGGCTAAACTTTATGGTGTTACAACAATACCTTCTAATGTATTAATCGATCCTGATGGAAAAATTATTGCTAAAGATATTAAAGGAAAAGAGTTACGTGATATGTTAGTTTTGTTATTAGATTCAAAGTAAATAACCCAAAAGCAAATTACTTTCCTAATTAGTCCCGACAAACGCGAAAATACTTTTGGTTACAACAACTTAAACACTTGCAGACACCGTAACCAAAAGATTGTAGTATTGGCGGGAACGAGATTACAAAAGAACCACAGGCTTTGCGCTTCAAATAATTTTATTAAAATCGGTAAGGCAATTAAGTATGTCCTTATTAAATTATAACGAGTTACCTCCGAGCAGTTTTTCAAACTCCCCTACTCCGCAAATAATTGCCGAAAATTACATGCAACGTTTTCAACAAAACAACGTCTTATAGCAAACAATGCACGTTTTCGTTAAAAATTTGTTAAAACATTTTGATATTACGAATAACTTCGTACATTTGAATACGAAATAATTCGTAGAACTGTAACATATGAGCAATAACAACATCAAACCAACAGAAGGCGAAATGGAGATCTTACAAGTACTTTGGCAAAAAGGCCTTTGCACGGTTCGGGAAGTTCATGAAGCTTTAGATAAAAAAGATTCTGGTTACACGACCACCTTAAAATTAATGCAAATTATGCATGAAAAAGGAATGGTAGAAAGAGATACCAATCAGAAAACACATATCTACAAAGCGATAGTTAATCAGGATAAAACTGAAAAACATTTGGTAAATAAAATGATTGACAATGTGTTTAATGGTTCGGCGGCAAGATTGGTTATGCAGGCTTTAGGTAACCATAGCGCAAGTGCAGATGAAATAGACGAGATAAAAAAGTATTTAGAACAATTAGAAAAAAACAACTAATATGGAAACTTTAGTACAACAATTCATCAAAGCATTCGGCTGGAGCATTGTTAACTCGCTTTGGCAAAGTGCCCTAATTTATGGGGCTTTGTTTATCGTATTACTTAGCTTACCAAAACTTGCAGCGAAGTATAAGCACAACCTCGCTTTTGGAGCAATCGTTTTAATGTTTGCCTTCTTTGTTTACAATTTCGTTAGCCATATTATAAAAAATATGCCGACTCAAAATGCATTGTCTGGAGTACAAAAGTTAGAGGCTTATCAATACTTTAATAATTTGCCACAAAGTTTTAGCAGCAAGGCCGAGCAATATTTCCCATTAATAATTATATTCTACCTGATTGGTATTGCACTGCAGTTATATGTTATTGTTAAAGGTTATAGTAAACTTTCTAAATTAAAAAAGGATAGCCTGAGCGCTATTCCAGCGCATTGGAAAACCATTTTCGAAACCGTTACGGCTAATTTAAAAATTAATAAATCTATCCAGTTTCATTTATCGGCTATTGTAAATGTGCCATTGGTAATTGGGTATTTAAAACCAGTTGTACTCTTCCCTATTGCATTGGTTAACCAATTAGACAACGATCAGGTGGAGGCCATTCTAATTCATGAACTATCACACGTTCGCAGAAATGATTTTCTACTAAACCTAATCAAAACCGCGATCGAAACCTTCTTGTTTTACAATCCGTTTGTTTGGATGGCGGGTAAATTTATACACATTGAGCGGGAGCATGCTTGTGATGATCTGGTTCTTAAAATAACTGGAAAGCCACTAAACTATGCGCATGCCTTACTAAAACTAGAACTACTTAAAGACAAAACCAGTCCAGCTTATGCATTAGCTGCTACTGGCAAATCGCAAAATTTGTATCAACGTATCAAAAGAATAACCAACATGAAAACAAATTATTTAAACGCCAAACAGCAAATGGCAGCGCTAACTTTAGGTGTAGCATGCTTATTCTCAATCGCCTGGATTAATCCTACTGCGAAGAAAAACACGGTAAAAAAAGAAATTAAACATAATATCCTTCAACTTACTGCTGTTGCAGACAACGGTAAAACAGTTGTATTTATGGATACGACTAAGAAACGAAAAATAAAAATTGTAACCATTGATGCAAATGGCAAGAAAACGGAGTACAATTCGGTAAAAGAAATGCCAGATAGCTTGAGAAAAGATTTTTACAAGGACGAGCTTTTTGCAGGTAGAAGAGCTTTCATTTATAAATCAGATTCGTTATTTGAATATAAAGATTCGTTATTAACTAGAAAAATGTACAATGAGTTCCATTCGCCAGCTGCCCAGTTGAAATGGAAGAAATTTGGAGAAGATGTTGCAAAAGAATACAGCTCGCCAGAAGCACAAGCGAAATGGAAAAAGTTTGGAGAAGATATTGCAAAGGAATATGGATCACCTCAGGCGCAGGCTAAATGGAAAAAAATGGGTGATGATTTAGCAAAGGCATACTCATCTCCAGAGGCACAAGCTAAATGGAAAAAATTTGGAGAAGATGTTGCCAAAGAATACAATTCGCCAGAAGCACAAGCGAAATGGAGAAAAATGGGCGAAGATATGGCGGCCAAAATAAACACACCAGAATTTAGAGCGCAGCTAGATCGGGCCAGAATTAAAGCTTCAACGAATGCTCGTCTTAAAGGCTTATCAGAACTAACAATAGTAAGAGGTGATACTGCGTTTGGAGGTTCAAATAACAAACTTACTGGTCCAGACGGCTCTGTATTTTATTTCAACAACTCAAATAGCAAACTTAGACAAAGCGAAGAATATAAAAAATTGAAACAAAAATTTGATAAAGAAGTAAAAGAACTTAAAGAAAAAATGGAGAAACAGGAAAAGAAAGAAAAACCTGAGCAGCTTGAATTGAAAGAACAATAAAAAAACCAAACAAATTATAACCGACAGCGAAGATTTATCTTCGCTGTTTTTATTTTCGGCCATTGTTAAAATAACTTTTTAGTATTTTTGCTTAGGTATGCTACAAAAACTTTCCATTCGTAATTACGCATTAATTGATAGTCTTGATATCGAATTTGATAAAGGCTTAAACATAATAACTGGTGAAACTGGTGCTGGAAAATCCATCATTTTAGGTGCGCTTTCTTTAATTTTAGGTCAAAGGGCCGAAAGCAAGTATTTCTTCAATCAGGATAAAAAGTGCGTAATAGAAGGCACATTTTTATTAGCTGATGAAAATTTAAAAGTGCTTTTCGAGGAACAGGATTTAGATTTTTTTAACGAAACCATTCTTCGCCGCGAAATATCTATCGATGGAAAATCACGTTCTTTTATAAACGATACGCCAGTAAATTTATCGCTTTTAAAACAAATTGGAGAAAAGTTAATTGACATACATTCGCAACATGCCACACAAGAAATTAACAATGCCGATTTTCAATTGTTGATTGTTGATTCTCTTGCCAACCATAATGCCACTTTACTTCAGTATCGATCAGGTTTTAAAAAGCTGAAGCAAGATACTAGCCGTTTAAAAAAATTAACCAGTGATGCTGATGAAGCAAGAAGTAAACAGGATTACGAACAGTTCTTATTTAATGAATTGGAACAGGCAAATTTAAAAGAAGGCGAGCAGGAAGAATTGGAACTTGAACTGGAAAAATTAACGCATGCTGAAACGATTAAGAGGGCATTAATTACGGCCTCAGGATTATTAACTGAAGCTGAACCTTCGGCCATGCAACTTTTGAAAGAAGCACAGCTACAACTTCAAAGTATAGAAAAATTCGACTCGAATATTAATGTGCTTTACGAACGTTTACGTTCATCAATTATAGAAATTAAAGATATTGCCGATGAAACTTCGGCCATTGAAGCCAACACAATTCATAGCGCCGATCGACTGGAACTTATAAACCAGCGTTTAGATTTACTTTATTCGCTTCAACAAAAGCATCGGGTTGGTGGCAACGCAGAATTACTGGCCTTGCAACAACAATTGGAAAATAACTTGAACCAGTTATTATCTTCTGATGAAAACATTGAAAAGCTGCAAAAGGAAATCGAACAGTTAGAATCTGAATTGCTTAAACAAGCAAACCAGCTTAGTGCTGGACGAAAAAAAGCAATAAAATTAGTAGAAGCGCAAACCGCTCAAACTTTAATAAAGGTTGGTATGCCAAATGCTAAACTAGTATTAGCTCAAAATCAATTATCGGAACTGAACAAAGATGGTTTGGATGAGATTAATTTGCTGTTTACTGCAAATGCGGGTCAATTACCTGCTCCTGTTAGTAAAGTAGCATCGGGTGGAGAGCTTTCGAGATTAATGTTATCCATTAAGGCATTATTAGCTAAACACACAGCACTCCCTACCATTATTTTTGATGAAATTGACACAGGGATTTCTGGAGAAACAGCATTAAAAGTTGGCGAAGTGATTTCGGTATTGGGAGCAGATATGCAGGTTATTTCCATCACCCATTTACCTCAAATTGCTGCAAAAGGCAAGTCGCATTATTTTGTTTATAAGAATGATGATGGCGGAAAAACCACTACAGGAATCAGAAAGTTAAAGCAGGAAGAAAGAGTTAATGTAATTGCAGAAATGTTAAGTGGTAGAAATCCTGGTGCTTCTGCAATAGAAAATGCCAAGGAACTATTAAATTAATTTTCTTCATTAACGGTTTTTTTAAACCTCTTTTATAAACTAACAAATTAGTTTATATTTGTTTTAATGAAAAGAGCGTTAATATTTTCTTTGCTTGTATTTGTCGCCACAATCACATTTGCGCAACAAGCTTTTATGCTTTCGGGCGCAGTTAAAGACAAAAAAGGAGAACCGCTCCCAGGCGCAGGTGTATACGTTAGTGGTTATAAAATTGCTACCGTTGCAGATAACAATGGTCGTTATAGCTTAAGTTTAAAACCTGGAAATTACGATATTCTTGTACAGCTAATCGGTTTTAAAGCTTTTAATAAGAATATTATAGTAGCCGATAAAGCCTTAACATTTGATTTTGTTTTAGAAGAAGATGCTTTCCAGCTTCAGGAAGTTACCATTAAACCAGATCCAAACCGAGAAGGATATATCAGAATGTTTACCGATTTTTTTATCGGCACTACGCCAAACGCCCAGCTTTGCAAAATTATTAATCCAAATGTTCTAATCATTGATTACAGCAACGACGATGCTAAGCTAACGGTGAAAACCAATCAGTTTCTAATAATCGAAAACCAGGCTTTAGGTTATCGGGTAAAGTATCAGTTAAATAATTTCGAGTTTGATAATAAGAGCAGAATCATTTATTATGAAGGCTTTCCTTATTATGAAGATTTAAAAGGATCGAAAGGGAAAATGAAAAGATGGGCTGAAAAAAGAATTGAAGCGTACCATGGCTCAACGCAGCACTTTTTTAATAGTTTATATGCAGGAAAATCAAAAGAAGAAGGTTTCGAAATTAACAAATTAATTAGACAGCCAAATCCAAATAGGGCACCAGATAGCCTAATTAATGCCAATATTAAAAGATTAATGCAGGTTAAACATGCTTTGAATGGTACAATAAAAGTTATGGCTGGCGATTCTCTTAACTATTGGACCAAGCAAAAAAATGCTCCTGCCACAATCGCCATGCTAAACAGGCAACAGGTTAATACCGATACATTAGTTAAAACGTATAACGAAAGTATAAAATCGATTAATTTTAATGATGTACTGTATGTAATTTACAAAAATGAGCGTGAGGCTTCTATTTATGCCAACCGAATTGGGCAATCGATATCCAGACCTTTAGACATGCCCGATTATCAGGTTTCACTTATAAATTTACAGGTTGCTCCTGTTTATTTTTATGAGAATGGCGGTACTTACAATCCACGATCTATGTTGTATGAAGGCTATTGGAGTTGGGAAAAAATTGCAGATAGCGTGCCGCTCGATTATCTTCCACCAAAGCAAAAACCCTAGAATGTTAAAATTGTTAAAATCCAATAAAAGTTTTAACAATTATTATTCGATTTGGCTACATTCGCTCTCATGATTAAAAGCACTTTTCTGTTTCTGCTTTTCTGGGTTTTTACAATGAGTGCTTTTAGCCAGGGAACTTTTTCGATAAGTGGAAAAGTTAGAGACAATGGTGGCGTATTACCTGGTGCGGGTGTTTATTTAAGCGGCTATAAAATTGCTACCGTTGTAGATAATAACGGTAACTTTAGCTTACCAAACCTTAAACCAGGGAGTTATGATTTATTGGTTCAAATGGTTGGATATTTACCTTTTTCTAAAAGTGTAATCATTTCTGATCAATCGGTACAGGTTGACCTCCTTTTAAAAGAAAATACATTTCAACTGAATGAAGTTACCATTAGAGCCGATCCAAACCGAGCAAAATATATAAAGCAGTTTACAGAGTATTTTATCGGAATTACACCCAATTCCAAGCAATGCAAAATTTTAAATCCGCAGGTTTTAAATGTAGATTTTGATGTTACTAAAAGCTTATTAACCGTAAAAACTACAGAATTTTTAATTGTAGAAAACAAAGCCTTAGGTTACAGGTTAAAATATATGCTTGATTATTTTGAGTACAATAGTCGCACACATATAATTTATTTTTCTGGTCACCCATTTTTTGAAGAATTAAAAGCTTCGGCTGCCAAAAAGAAAAAATATATTGAAGCCAGAGAAACGGCATATTACGGTTCGTCTCAACATTTTTTCCGTTCACTTTACGAAAATAAAAGTAAGGAAGAAGGATTTCTGATTAACAAAATTATAAAAACACCAAATCCAAATCGTTATCCAGAAGAGGTAATTAACGATATGCTTGTTAAAATAAAAACACTTCCCGAAAAAACAGGGGTAAGAAAAGTTGCTGGCAAGATTGATGGTGGCCTACTTGAATTTTGGACCAAGCAAAAAGAAATGCCGAGGTTCATAGATAAATTTAGTCGGGCAGATGTTAATCCTGATACGCTTGTTCACGATTACAATAACAATTTAAGGTGGATCAATTACACAGATGCACTTTGTGTTCAGTACACCAAAGAAAAAGAATCTCTTGCCTATTCTAATACAGGTTTCTGGATTTTCCGTCCGCTTGATGTGCCTGAAAATGAAATCTCAGTTATAAATTTAACTCAGGGTCCAGTTCGTTTCTATGCAAATGGTGGGGTTTACGATGCACGCTCTATGCTTTACGAAGGCTATTGGGCCTACGAAAAAATAGGCGATATGGTTCCGATGGATTATATCCCGATAGGAAAGAAATAGTTACTGTGCGCTTTTTCTACTGGTAAATACTTCTACACAAATTATTAACATCTGCATAAAATTACTAAAAATATTAGTAATTTTATATTATGGTTAATGAGGATGAAAGCACATATTTTAAGGGAAGAGGCGCTCAATTTAATCCGCACAATAAATTTTTAAAAGATGCCTACGTAAAAGAGCATGATGAAGGGATTGATGATTGGGAAGAAAGTGATCACAAAACAACTTTTCTCTTCGAAAACTCGAAAACCATTGTGAATAAAGTTGATAGCCCTGATGTTGGCATGGATTATTCATTAAATCCTTACCAGGGTTGCGAACATGGCTGTACTTATTGTTACGCCCGTAATGCACATCAGTATTGGGGCTATAGCGCAGGCTTAGATTTTGAACGAAAAATAATCGTAAAAAAAGATGCTCCTATCCTATTCAAAAAGTTTCTGGAAAAGAAAGGTTGGGATGCTACCACAATTTCTTTATCGGGCAATACAGATTGTTATCAGCCAGCTGAGAGAAAATTCAGGCTTACCCGCCAGCTTTTAGAAATCGCACTGGAATATAAGCAGCCAATTGGCATGATCACAAAAAATTCGCTTATTCTCAGAGATATTGATATTCTGCAAGAAATGGCTAAGCTTAATTTGATTATGGTTTATTCATCAATAAATAGTTTGAACGATAAACTAAGATTAGCTATGGAACCAAGAACTGCAACGGCAAAACAACGTTTAAAAGTTGTAGAAGAGTTAAGCAAGGCTGGCATTCCGATGGGTGTAATGGTTGCGCCGTTAGTTCCTGGACTAAGCGACCATGAAATTCCTACGGTTTTAAAAGCAGTTGCTAACGCGGGCGCCATTCGTGCAGGTTATACAATTGTTCGTTTAAATGGCGCAATTGCTCAAATTTTTGAAGATTGGTTGCGTAAAAACTTTCCTGATCGGTTTGATAAAGTTTGGCATATGATACAAAGTTGCCATGGTGGTAATGTTAACGACAGCAGATTTGGCGATCGAATGCGAGGCGACGGCAATATTGCGAAAATGATAAGAGATAGTTTTCGGTTACATTGTCGATTAAATGGTATAAATACGAAGGATATATTTTTGGATAGAAGTCAGTTCAAAATCCCTACCGATCAAATGTCATTATTCTAATTTTATTTGTCAGTTAGTTGATTAAAACTTAGTTTTAAAAATGAATATTGCTTTAATAACTTACGAAGATAAAGGTGCTTATGATAGTCCGACGGTTGAAAGTGAAGATGATAAACTCCTGTTATTCTTAAAAGAAAAAGGTTTAAACATTGAAAAGGTAATTTGGAATGATGAGCAGATTAACTGGGAAAATTACCAGCTTGCAATATTAAAATCGCCATGGGATTATTTTGATTTATATGAAGACTTTAAAAGTTGGTTGAATCTCCTGGAAGGAAAAAACATCAGACTGTTAAATCCGATTGATATTGTTAGATGGAATGCCGATAAACATTATTTAAAAGAAATTGAGTTGGCTGGATTGAATATTACACCTAGTATTTTCATTAACAATAGCGACGAAATAAATCTTAATGCTTTTTTTGAAAAGTTTAATACCGATAAACTTATTGTAAAACCTTGCGTTAGTGGTGGTGCAAAAAATACATTTAAGGTTACAATAGATAATGTTGAGGCGGTTAATGAAAAACTAAGTTTGCTTATTCAAAATGAAGATTTTATTATTCAACCTTTTCTCCCTGAAATTTTAGAAAACGGCGAATGGTCGTTTATTTTCTTTAATGGCATATATAGCCATACTTTAGTTAAAAAAGCAAAACAAGGAGATTTTAGAGTTCAACCCGCACATGGTGGTTCTGTACATATCCAAAACCCAGATCAGGCTTTAATAGAAATTGCTGCAGAATATGTAAAGCTTTTCGCTAAAGATTGCCTTTACGCCAGGGTTGATGGCACATTCGTAAATAACCAATTCTTACTAATGGAATTAGAATTAATCGAGCCGTTTTTATTTTTGAATACTGCTCCTCAAAATTATGAGAATTATTACAATGCTTTAAAAGCATTAATCTAGATAAGTAAACATTTCATGGCCGTAGCAGCTATAGCCATGAAAACTTATTGCCTGCCAAATTCCTGAGTCCAGTATTTGCCATCTTTGGCAGCACCCATTTCCTTGAAATTAGCATTCATAATATTTTTGCAATGCCCTTCGCTGTTTATCCAGGCATCGAAAACAGATTGTTCCGTTGGTTGTCCTGCGGCAATATTCTCTCCATAGGTTGTCCACTTGTAACCAGCAGCCGTAATTCTATCTCCAGGATTTTTGCCATCTTTAGAAGTATGATCAAAGTAGTTATTGGCGTTCATATCTTTACTATGCGATAATGCAGCGGCCGCTAATAAATTATTCCAGGTTAATTTAGCAACAGGAGGCATAACCGTTGTACCACAGTTACAACCAGCAATTCGCTTATCGTTTACAAGTTTTAATAAAAGATCGTTGTTTAAATTTGTGGTAACTGCAGCACCATTATTAATTGGAGGGATCGTTTCAACGTCAGTTACTGTCTTTTTACAAGCAGTAAAAACAATGGTAAAACCAATCATCAGGATAAATATCTTCTTCACAATTCGGGATTTTGTAACGAAAATACGTAGTTAATTGGTAAAAAAAGAATTTGCAGTTTATTTTCCAACAAGATGGCACAGACTTATTATTCACTACTAACCAGTTATTTACAAAAATGTAAGTTTACCAATACAGTTATTAATAACCACCTTAAACAAAAAAGCTCCAGATTTTCATCTGAAGCTTTTTCGATTTATTAATTTGAAGAATCTTCTTTTTTAGGTTCTTCTTTTTTCTTCTCGCCCTTTTTATGAACGATGCTAATTAACTCTGTTGTTTTATCATAATCAATTTCTAAAACATCACCTTCGGTTAATTCGCCTTTCAAAATTTCTTCAGCAATTGGATCTTCCAAATATTTCTGAATAGCTCTCTTCAACGGACGTGCACCAAAATTACTATCAAATCCTTTGTCAGCGATGTAATCTTTAGCATTTTCAGTTAATACGATTTCGTAACCTAATGTATGAACGCGACCGAATAAAGCTTTTAATTCAATATCGATAATTCTGAAAATTTCATCTTTACCTAAGCTGTTAAATACAACTACATCATCAACACGGTTTAAAAACTCTGGCGCAAAAGCACGTTTTAAAGCACTTTCAATTACACCACGACTGTGAGAATCTGCCTGATTTGTTTTTGCTGCAGTAGAGAAACCAACACCCTGACCAAAATCCTTCAATTGGCGTGCACCAATATTAGATGTCATAATGATAATCGTATTTCTAAAATCTACTTTACGACCTAAACTATCTGTTAACTGACCTTCATCTAAAACTTGTAACAAGATATTAAATACATCAGGGTGTGCTTTTTCAATCTCATCCAATAAGATTACAGCATAAGGTTTTCTTCTAACTTTTTCAGTCAATTGTCCACCTTCTTCGTAACCTACATATCCTGGAGGCGCTCCTACTAAACGAGATACCGCGAATTTCTCCATATATTCACTCATGTCAATCTGAATTAGTGAATCATCACTATCAAACATGAAACGAGCTAATTCTTTTGCTAATTCTGTTTTACCAACACCAGTTGGGCCTAAGAAAATAAATGAACCAATTGGTTTTTTAGGATCTTTTAAACCTGCTCTGGTACGTTGGATGGCTTTGGTTAATTTCTTAATCGCATCATCCTGACCGATAATTTTCTCGGCCACTTTATCGTACATGTTCAATAACTTAGCGCTATCTGTTTGGCCAACACGCTGTACAGGAATCCCTGTCATCATGGCCACAACTTCAGCTACATTATCTTCAGAAACTTCGTAGCGCTTAGTTTTAGTTTCAGCTTCCCATTCCGCTTTAGCTTTATCTAATTCTTCAATTAAATTTTTCTCTGTATCGCGAAGTTTGGCCGCTTCTTCATATTTCTGACTACGAACAACTTTGTTTTTCTCTAACTTAATATCTTCGATTTTAGCTTCGATATCAATAATGTTTTGAGGAACATGAATGTTGGTTAAGTGAACTCTCGAACCTGCTTCATCTAATGCATCAATTGCTTTATCTGGCAAGAAACGATCAGAAATATAACGAGAAGTTAAAGTAACACAAGCCTGAATCGCTTCATCGGTGTAAGTTACACCATGATGTTCTTCATATTTATCTTTAATTCTGGTTAAAATTTCTACAGTTTCATCAGGAGTAGCTGGTTCTACCATTACTTTTTGGAAACGACGGTCTAATGCACCATCTTTTTCGATATACTGGCGATACTCATCTAAAGTAGTTGCACCAATACATTGGATTTCTCCTCTCGCTAAAGCTGGTTTAAACATGTTCGATGCATCAAGCGAACCCGATGCGCCACCTGCACCAACGATTGTATGAATCTCATCAATAAATAAAATTACATCAGTAGACTTTTCAAGCTCGTTCATCACAGCTTTCATACGCTCTTCGAACTGACCGCGGTATTTTGTACCAGCAACCAACGATGCTAAATCTAAAGTAACTACACGTTTACCGAAAAGCACACGCGAAACTTTACGCTGCACAATACGCAAGGCTAAACCTTCTGCAATTGCCGATTTACCAACTCCTGGCTCTCCAATTAAAATTGGATTGTTCTTTTTTCTACGAGATAAAATTTGCGAAACACGCTCAATTTCTTTTTCGCGGCCAACAATCGGGTCTAAACGACCTTCTTCTGCGGCCTTCGTTAAATCACGACCGAAGTTATCTAATACTGGCGTTTTAGATTTTATATCAGAAACCTTTTTAGGCGCCGTAAAGCTTTCTTCTTCGCGATAATCATCATCACCACCTGTCGATGCGCTGTTTGAAATATCGTCTCTGAAACCGTTTTTATTTACTTCAACTTCCTGTTTAAAAACATCATAAGTAACCCCGTATTGCAACAAGATTTGTGAGGCAATGTTATCATCATCTCTCAAAACCGACAATAATAAATGCTCGGTGCCAATTAAATCGCTTTTAAATATTTTAGCTTCTAAGTAAGTAATCTTTAAAACTTTTTCTGCCTGTTTGGTTAATGGTATATTTCCTAAATTTACGGTAACACTCGATGTACCGCGAACGGCATCTTCAATTGAGCGGCGCAATTTACTGGTATCAACCCCTAACGATCGTAAAATTTTTATTGCCATACCATCGCCTTCGCGGATGAGGCCTAATAATAAATGTTCGGTTCCAATGTAATCATGCCCTAAACGGAGAGCTTCCTCCCTACTAAAAGAGATTACATCTTTAACCTGTGGTGAAAATTTTGCTTCCATAATACCTTTCTTAACAGCTCGCCTCTAAACTATAAAATTAATTATAAAAAGCGACCTTACTGTTTTGTTTATTTTATCAACAATTGCGCCATATAGGTGGATAAACAGGCTTTCGGATATCTAACTACCTAAAAATTACTCTATGAATAGCATTCAAACAAATAATTACTCGCTTAAATATATCTACGTAATAACTGTTTCGTGGGTTTTAAAACAAGTTAAAGTCTAAAGCATAACTAAAACTACCTTATTTGTCGTCTAATTGTAAGGATTTATTCTGGTTATTTTACTGACAAATTGTTGCTTTTCGACTATGCAATTTACAGTTTTTGACAGAAAAATAAAAACAAGCTGACATCATTTAACATATTACAACGTTAAAATCTATATGCTTTTAGAAAATCTACTAACCTAAATAAATATTCATACGAAAGAAACCCTTATAAAGTTGCTATTGTTTTAGAAAAGCAGTGTAGTTACTAATATTTATTGCCAGTCCCGCTAACGTTGCAATCTTTTGTGAATGGCGCAGGGAATTTATTGGAAGATTAACCAAAGTATTTTCACTTATATCGGGTTACTATACCCAAGCATATAAAACCATCGCGTTTCGGCGGGTGAGACACCAGCCGATAGGTAAATATTAACCAAAGTATTTTCACTTATATCGGGCTACTATACCCAAGCATGTAAAACCATCGGGTTTCGGCGGGTGAGACACCAGCCAATAGGTAAAGATTAACAAAAGTATTTTTACTTATATCGGGTTACTATACCCAAGCATGTAAAACTATCGGGTTTCGGCGGGTGACACACCAGCCGATAGGTAAAGATTAACCAAAGTATTTTCACCTATATCGGGTTACTATACCCAAGCATATAAAACCATCGTGTTTCGGCAGGTGAAACACCAGCCGATAGGTAATCTTTTGTGAATGGTACAGGTTATCTGTTGGATCCTTAACATTCTGGAGCAATATGCTCCTGTTTTTTACTTGTTAATGTAGCCCCTGCACTGGCAATAACAACTAAACCGACAGCAAGCCACTCGTAAACCGAAAGATACTCATGCAAAAATATAAGGCCAGATAAGGCCGCAGCAGCGGGCTCCAAACTCATTAAAACACTAAATGTTTTTGCTGGCATTTTCCGTAGGGCATTAATTTCTAAGGTAAAAGGAATAGCACTCGATAGTAAAGCCAGGGCTAAGCCCGAGAGTAAAAAAACTGGTTTTATATTAAATAAAAGTCCATCCCAAATGGCTACAGGAAGTACTAAGGCAGAGGCAAATAACATGCCTATTGCAACTGCTTGTCCACCATCCATTATTTTAGAAATGCGGCCACCCATAACAATATAGCCAGCCCAGAAAGCTCCAGCCAGTAGCGCCAATAAAACACCGATTAAATCTACACCATTATTACTCCATGGCGCTATTAATGCAATTCCTGCCGCAGCAAGTATTACCCACAAATAATCTAAAATGCGCTTCGAACCTGTTAAAGCCAAAACCAACGGACCGATAAACTCTAGTGTAACCCCCAATCCGAGCGGAATTCTGGCTAGTGCTAAGTAAAAAATCAAATTCATTGCTCCTAATGTTAAACCATAAAGGGCAACTGCTTTCCATTGTGCTGATGTTAAATTTTTTAAATTGGGTCTATTATAAATGAACAAGATGATAGCAGATAAGCCAATCCTTAACGCAGAGGTTGATGCAGCGCCCAAAGCTGGAAAAATTCCTTTAGCAATTGCAGCTCCACCTTGCACGCTTATAATAGATAGTAAAACAGCAGGTACTGGCGGAATTGAAAGGTTTTTTTTATTCTTAGTCATTAATTAAGGATTTTCTGCAAAAGTAATCTTTTTGAATGAGCCTAAAACGTTTATTTAATTTATGGAATTTAGTGTTGTAGTTTATCAAAATTGGAGTTATAATAGTAACCATTGCAAGGAAACATAATAAAGAGGCTTTTAAAAGCCTGAAAAGATATTTAACTACCCTTTAAATGACTAGAATATTGTTTATATTTGAGTATAAACCTATCTGATATGCTATTATTTGCTGCTCCTTTATATTTCATAGCCTTTGTTGGCTGGTTAATTTATGCATCTTTAGTAAAGAAAAACATCAAGCAGAACATGCAAATGGTTTACATTGGCTCTGTTTTTAGCGTAATCTGGATCGCTATTATATTCCTATCCATTTAAACGTAAATCCAGGCAATTCGTTAATCTCTTTATCTTTCTCGAAACAAGTTTCCATTTCATTTGAAATTAAGCATCTTTGCAAAAACAAAAATTTCACAATGTCTGACGAGAAAATAATATTTTCAATGGCTGGTGTAAATAAGATTTACCCACCACAAAAACAGGTTTTAAAAAATATTTACCTTTCATTTTTTTATGGCGCTAAAATTGGCGTTGTTGGTTTAAACGGCTCTGGTAAATCATCTTTACTTAAAATTATTGCTGGTTTAGACAAATCTTACCATGGTGAGGTTGTTTTTTCACCAGGTTTCTCTGTTGGATATTTAGCTCAGGAACCTATTCTTGACGCTGAAAAAACTGTACGTGAAGTTGTTGAAGAAGGGGTTGCTGAAGTAACTGCAATTTTAAAAGAATACGAAGAAGTTAATGAAGCTTTTGGTTTAGAAGAAAACTATTCTGACCCCGATGCCATGGATAAATTAATGGCTAGACAAGGCGAATTGCAAGATAAAATTGATGCAATGGGTGCCTGGGAGCTGGATTCGAAGTTGGAAAGAGCAATGGACGCTTTAAGATGTCCTGATCCTGAAACTAAAATCGGTGTATTATCTGGTGGCGAACGTCGCCGTGTTGCGATGTGCCGTTTGTTGCTTCAAAAACCTGATGTTTTATTATTGGATGAGCCTACCAACCACTTGGATGCTGAAAGTATCGATTGGTTAGAACAGTTCTTACAAAACTACGAAGGAACTGTTATAGCAGTAACCCACGATAGATATTTCTTAGATAATGTTGCAGGCTGGATTTTAGAACTCGACCGTGGTGAAGGTATTCCATGGAAAGGAAATTACAGTAGCTGGTTAGAGCAAAAAGCAAAAAGATTAGCGCAAGAAGATAAAACGGAAAGCAAGCGTCAGAAAGCATTAGAACGGGAGTTAGAGTGGGTGCGTATGGCTCCAAAGGCCCGTCATGCAAAATCTAAAGCTCGTTTAGCCAACTACGATAAGTTAGCATCGGAGGATGGAAAAGAAAGAGAAGACAAATTAGAACTTTTCATTCCTGCAGGACCGCGTTTGGGTAATGTAGTTATTGAAGCTACTAACGTAACGAAGGCTTATGGCGATAAGGTGCTGTTTGATAACTTAAACTTCTCCCTTCCACCAGCAGGTATTGTAGGCATTATCGGCCCGAATGGTGCAGGTAAAACTACTTTGTTCCGTTTAATTACTGGCCAGGATCAACCCGATAGCGGAACTTTCCGTGTTGGTGAAACCGTTGAATTAGGTTATGTAGATCAAATGCATAACGATTTAGATACTGATAAAACGGTATATGAAAATATTACGGATGGTTTAGATAATATTCAGTTAGGTACAAAAGCTGTAAATGGCCGTGCTTACGTTTCTAAATTCAACTTTAACGGTGGCGATCAACAGAAAAAAGTTGGTATTTTGTCAGGCGGTGAACGTAATCGTGTTCACCTGGCGATTACTTTAAAGAAAGGTGCTAACGTACTCTTACTCGATGAGCCTACCAATGATATCGATGTTAACACTTTACGTGCGCTGGAAGAAGCTTTAGAAAACTTTGGAGGTTGTGCGGTTGTGATTAGTCACGATAGATGGTTCTTAGACCGTATTTGTACGCACATTTTGGCTTTCGAAGGTAATTCTGAAGTGTATTACTTTGAAGGTAACTATTCTGATTACGAAGAAAACAGAAAGAAACGTCTGGGTGATGTTGCGCCGAAACGAATTAGATACAAAAAGTTAAACTAAAAAAAACGCCCGATGAGAATCGGGCGTTTTTTTTATCTATTTTCCTATAGTCTTTTTTATCGCGGCATCGGTTACAACTTCCATAACCTTATAGCCAGCCAAATTTGGGTGAACACCATCTGTCGTATATTCTGCCTTTTGACCATTTCTTTCATCAACCAAAGGGGTAAAATAATCTAAAACGGTAAGGTTTTTAGATTCAGCGTAATCTACGATAGCTGCATTGAGAGCAATAATTTGCTCTGCTGTTCCTTTAAGCGATTTATTCCAAGGGTATTCGTAAACTGGCAGATATTTACAAAGAATAACTTTTATATGATTTTTTTTGGCCAATTCGGCCATTGATTTAATGTTGTTGAGAATTGTTTCATTCGAAACGTGTCCTTTATTTCCCGCCAGATCATTGCTACCCGCTAAAATAATTACAGCTTTAGGCTTTAAATTTATCACATCCTGCCTGAAACGGATTAACAACTGCGGCGAAATTTGTCCGCTAATTCCTCGATCTAGATAAGCATTGTTACTAAAATACGCTGGATCTTTTTGCTTCCAGAATTCAAAAATAGAACTCCCTAAAAACACAACACGCTTCTCCCCCTTTTTAGGCAAGCCGACTAATTCGTTTTCATTTTTATATTTTGATAAAGCCGCCCAATCATCAGAAAAATCTTCTTTTGTATTTTGTGCATGTAAACTGCACACGCTTGTAACGAGAATAAATAGGGATAATATTATCTTCATTTTTTAATAGAGATCTATTTGTCAAATCAAATTTGATATGCAAAACCTACTGCGATAAACTCAGCCTGACAATCAAATTGAGAATTAACAAGATTTAAAAAATCTACAGAGGTTAAATTATTTATTTTTTCTCTTCCCTTGGGCCTCTTTTATAAATAACCAAACCGTTTAAGAAATTACGTAAAATCTGATCGCCGCAGGGCTTAAAATTTTCATGGTCGTCGTTTCTAAATATATCGCCTAATTCGGCTTTTGTTACTTTAAAACCAACCAAATCACAAATGGTTATAATATCTTCAGTTTTTAAAGAAAGTGCTACTCTTAGCTTTTTTAATATATCGTTATTACTCATGTTTAATCAATGAATTTTGAATAATTAGATAATCAGATATCAGGCTTAATTACCTAACTTGTCACCCAATTTATTTTAACCTTTAACCTTTAACCTTTAACCTTTAACCTTTAACCTCTAACCTCTAACCTCTAACCTCTAACCTCTAACAAAAAACCTAACTCGCTACTTCAAGTTTTAATTTTTTACCTTTTATTTTTTCACCACTGAGCACCTTTAAAAGTTTATCAACTTTATTTCTTTTAACGGCAATGTAACTTGTTGTGTCTTTTACCTCGATAAGTCCCAGATCTTCTTTATCCAAGCCACCTTTTTGCAAAAATAAACCAACAATATCAATCTTGTTTATTTTATCTTTTTTACCATGAGCCAAATAAAGCGTTTGCCAATCACTAACTTCAGGCATTTTATATTTTTCGCCTAACTTTTCTTCTTCAATGTTTTCTGGCAGATATTTATAATGCTCCTCATTAGTTAAAACCGCATAAGCAGTGCCTTTCGCATTCATTCTCGCGGTACGCCCATTACGATGAATGTAGGCGTCTTCTGTGTAAGGAAGTTGGTAATGAACGATGTTTTCTACTTCAGGAATATCAAGGCCTCTGGCCGCCAAATCGGTTGTAACTAAAATTTTGTGGCTTCCGTTTCTAAATTTCAGCAAAGCCTTTTCTCGGTCAAACTGCTCCATGCCACCATGAAAAACATCGTGCTCCAAGCCATGTTCAAAAAGTAAATCACTAATTCGGTCAACCGTTTCGCGGTGGTTACAAAAAACTAAAGTATTCTTGTTTCCAATCTTACTCAGCAATTTAAATAAAACATCAAGCTTATCAGCCGCTGTTGGCGCAACAACCTTTTTTAATTTTAAATCGGGCTTTACTTCTGCATTTTTAGAAAAATCAACTTCAACAGGATTATTTAATTTAACAAAGGCAGGAATTTCTTCCATTTTCGTTGCAGAAGTAAGTATTCGTTGTTTTAACGATAAAAGAGAACCGATGATGTACGACATATCCTGTTCAAAGCCAAACTCAAGCGATTTATCAAACTCATCAAGAATTAGGGTTTCAACGAAAGATTCATCAAAATTCTGATGTTCCAAGTGATAGGCAATTCGCCCAGGGGTCCCTATTAATACAGCGGGCGGATGCGCAAGATTGTTCTTTTCTATACGAACAGCATGGCCGCCATAACAGCAATTCACTTTAAAAGAAGTGCCCATTTGCTTAAAAACCTGCTCTATTTGCAAAGCAAGCTCACGCGATGGCACCAAAACAAGCGCTTGTACACCTTTAATGTCGGCTTTGAGGTTCGACAATAAGGGCAATAAAAATGCTAATGTTTTACCCGAACCCGTAGGTGCTATTAAAACAACATCTTTGCCAGCTTTTGCTGCCTTAAGCGATGCATTTTGCATATCGTTAAGGGCAGTTATATTTAATCTTTTAAGCGCATTTTCTATCATTACGCCAAAGATAATCATTTCTCTTTGTTGCTATCTACCGAAGATTTAATTAGAACTTCAGAAATCTTGTTTTTAATCTTTTTAAAACAGAAAAATTAAATCTTTTTTCTAATAACATTAACATTCTGCCTCTTTGCGACATAGAATTCGTAACTTTCTCAGTAACAGCATCAACCGACGAAATAATGGTTTCTGCAAGTTCATCTGCAAATTTATTAGCACGACTTTGTTGTAATAATTGAAGTTCCTGGATTAATTCAGCTTTCATAATAAAAAACGATTTGGTTAACTAATAGTAAATGTAACGTTTAGTAAACTGAAATTGTTGTAAAAAACACCAAAATAACCAACAAATTACATTTAACCTGTTGATAACTAAGTTTTTGTTAGCAAATAAACAATACCGACTTAACAAGGATTTAATTTTTAGCACTTATTTTTATAAAAACCTGATTACCATTTGTTAACCTCAAAAAAAAACAATGTATGACATGGAAAAAATTTAGTGGCGAAGTAATCCAATCTTCTATCCTGGAAGAAATTGAACAAGCAATTATCAGAGAAACAGAAAATGGTTACAAACTTAAAGTCTGTATCGGAACCGATTCGCAGGTTAAGGGCTTGATAACCGATTTTGCGACTGTAATCGTATTACTAAGGGAACATCATGGTGGTTTTATGTACATCCACCAGGAAAAGTCAAATCAACAAGTAAGTATTAAGGAAAGAATGTTAATGGAGGTGCAAAAGTCTATTGAAACAGCCTATTCCATTTGCGACTTGCTCGATATCTATGATGTAGCGCTCGAAGTACATGCAGACATCAACACCAATCCATCATTTAAATCGAATAAAGCTTTGAACGATGCAATGGGCTATATCTTAAGCATGGGCTTTATTTTCAAAGCCAAACCCGAAGCTTTTGCAAGCTCCACCTGCGCCGATAAAATGGTGCATTAACTATTTAAACATATTATGGAGTATCTTTAAACATTAACTTATAATGGAAGAGATACTCCTTTTTCATTTTAAAATAAAAACAACAAAATAGCTTTTCGGCTGTTGTGTTTTAAATTTATAATTTGAAAACTTATCGTTTAGAATTCTCGCAAAAAATACCAGTTGATTTAGATACAGCCTGGAACTTCTTTTCATCTCCACTTAACTTATCTGAAATTACACCAGATGATATGACTTTTGATGTGACTTCACCGATTTCAAAAGATGCAAAAATGTACCCTGGTATGATTATTACCTATAAGGTTGCACCTTTATTGGGGATCAAATTAAACTGGATGACAGAAATTACCCATGTAAAGGATAAAGAATATTTTATTGATGAGCAGCGATTTGGTCCATTTGCTTTTTGGCACCACAATCATCATTTCGAAGCCGTTGATGGTGGTGTTTTGATGCACGATATTTTACACTACGCCATTGGTTGGGGTCCAATTGGATCTATTGCCAATAGTATTATTGTAAACAATAAAATAAATGGAATATTTAATTTCAGATATAAAAAAGTAGAAGCCTTATTTGGCAGGCTCTAAATCCTGGCTACCATTTTTTAGTCGATATTGTTTCCGCCTTTTTTTTCGGTTTCTCCGTAAGGTTAGTCGCCAATGCTTTCTTAAAATTTTCAGCAAGCTTAGTTGCCTTTGCATATGCAGCCTCAACAATATCCTTCCATTCGCCAGCATTTAGTTTGCCTGGCGTTTTTTCTAAGGGAGTTGCAATTTTGGTAGTTGCAACGTAATTACCATATCGGTCACGTCCGTATGGAATGTACTCAAATTCGCTTAACCAGAACCTATATTTTATATCCCTTGCTTCGAAGCTGAACTTATAATTCACCTCTCCGCTTGGATGTCCGGCCACCAAGATTGTTTTATCTATTATCATTTTACCCTTAGCAAGCATTGAGGTATCGGTTGTGCTTTCTGTGTTAATCGATTTTTTATAAAGATTAAAAAAAGAGGCAGCTCTTAACATCAAGCTATCTTTATTGGTTGTTTTCGTATCCACAACCTCATAGTAAATATACTTACCATTATCATCTAAAGGAAATTGCTTTTGCTGGGCAACAACATTTAATGAAGCAATCGTTAATAATAAAATCAAACTGTATTTCATATTGGCAAATATTTACTAAAAAAATAAAGTTAATAAAAAGCCTCTGGCTTAAAAGCCAGAGGCTAGTTTTCGAAATTAATTATTTCTTAAAAAGCGTAAACAGCTGCTAAAGAGAACTGACCTGCATTAGGCGAAGCACCTCCTGTTTTATTAAAGAATGGTTTATCACCATTGTGATCTAATCTCACCTCAGGAATAAAAGTTAAACCGCCTGATTTAATATTAGCTGTAAGCGTTAAGCCCGTGTAAGATGTGCCTTGCACCGCTCCAACATCCTTTGTTTTGAAATACTCACCTCTTAAACCTAAAGTTACTGCTTCGGCAACAGCAATCTGAGGATACAAAGCAACGCCTGCGTAACCGCCTGCATCATCAGCCATATCGTAATTAGCTGCATTTAAACCCAATTTAAAAGATTTCGTAATTTGATACGAAGTTGTTAAATCTTCGATTGTACCGTAACCATAAGGATCTGCTCCAGATAATACATTTAAGTATGCCGTCCAACCTTCAACAGGCGAAATCATTAACTGACCGCCAATGCTCGAAACACCTCGGGTTGCGCTGTAAACATTCCAATCGTTAAATAAACCAGCCATTAAACTCACTTTATCAGAGAATTTATAGGTTGCTTTAATACCTGCATTCTGGAACGGACCATTTGTAAACAAGTATGAAGTTGAATAGTTAAAGTTTCCAACTGGCGAGATCACCTCATAGCCAATAAATGTTCCCATGTAACCTGCAGTCATTGAAAACTTATCCGAAAAATCATAATTCACATATAAATTCTGAATGTGGAATGATGAACCTCCAGCAGCAGCATCTGGAAGAGATTGTGTTTGACCACGGGGACCGAAAGAAATTTCACCAACAAACGATGCTTTTCCAGTTTTTTTCTTTAAAACCAAATCGATCATCCCTAGAGAAACTGAATTATGGTCAGAAACGAATGATGTCGGAATATTAGATCTTTTAGCAAAATCATATTTATAATAGGTATCTACAGAACCTGAAAATTCAAGTGGAGACGTTGGCGCCTCTTGCGCCAGGGCACACGTAGTGCTTGCTATACTAAATATAGCGGTTAAAAATTTCTTCATGTTTGAGCTTATGAAATGGGTTTAGATATAAATTACTTGTTCTTAAAGGGCTTCCTGAACAGGACTATTAGATGCAACATAAGCTGCTCTTTCATCCACTAACAAGGTACCTTGAGAATATTTTTCATCATGTTGAGATGCATCAAGACCAATTTCTTCTTCCTCATCAGATACTCTGATTGGGTTGATTAAGTTGACTAGTTTGAAAATTACGAATGATACAACAAAACTAAAGATGATTACAATTACAGCACCTTTTAACTGTGTTACAAAGAATGCAGGGTTACCGTAAAACAAACCATCGGCACCAGCAGCATTTACCGTTTTGGTAGCAAAAACACCAGTTAACAACATACCAACAATACCACCTACACCATGACAAGGAAATACATCTAAAGTATCATCTAAGCTTGTTTTTTGTTTCCATGAAACAACAAGATTTGAAACTACTGCCGCAATAGCACCAATAAATATACTAGAAGGAATACTTACAAAACCAGCACCAGGCGTAATGGCAACAAGACCAACAACGGCACCGATACAAAAACCAAGAACCGAAGGTTTTTTACCTCTTGCAACATCAAAAAACATCCAAGATAAACCTGCCGCACCTGCAGCCGTATTGGTAGTTAAGAAAGCAGAAACAGCTAAACTATTTGCACCCAATGCAGAACCCGCATTAAAACCGAACCAGCCAAACCATAATAAACCTGTACCAATTAATACGTAAGGAATATTAGCAGGTGGAACTTCTTTATGCTCCAGGTGAGATTTTCTACGTTTTAACACTAGCGCACCAGCTAAAGCCGCCATACCAGCAGAAATGTGAACTACTGTACCGCCTGCAAAATCTAAAACACCCATTTTAAACAAGAAACCTTGTGGATGCCAGGTCCAGTGTGCCAATGGTGAGTAAACGAATATGGCGAATAAAACAATAAATAAAATATAAGAGGTAAAACGGATACGCTCTGCTACTGCACCTACTACTAAACCAGGTGTAATAATTGCAAACATTAATTGAAACACAGCAAACAAAGAAAGCGGAATAGTTAAGTCCGATCCTCCTTGAAGGTGTGGTGCGCCTGAATTTACACCTTTAAAAAATAAGAATGTCGAAGGATTTCCAATAAAACCACCTATAGTATCGCCAAAAGCTAAACTGAAGCCTACAACAGTCCATAGAACCGTAATTACGCCCGCAGCAACTACACTTTTAATCATAGTAGAAAGAACATTTTTACGATGAACCATACCACCATAGAAAAATGCAAGTCCTGGTGTCATTAAAAATACAAGTGCCGCAGCAATTAAGATAAATGCCATGTCTGGCCCACTGTACTTTCCTTCATCAAAATTTGGAAGTAATGGAACAAATAGTGCCAAAATTGCGAAAATCATCAAGATCACAAATGGAGCATACTGTTTAACTAAAATTTTACCCATAGTTTTAAGTTTTATTTTGTTTGGTTGATTAAATAATAGAAATAACTAAAATTATTTCAATAAAAGTACAACATATTGTACTTTTTACACCACCAACATTAAATATTTTAACAAAAACAGAGAATTTTTATAAAACAGAACAAAAAATACATCAATAATTGAAATTAATTAAAAAAAGCAGAGTTATGAACAACTGTTTTTACCAAAAACAAAATAACAAAATACGATACAATTGTATTATTTTACCTATATTTTATGAGAAATTAGCATTCTAAACTTCATAAAAACAAAAAATCTCATGAAATTTCATGAGATTCTATCAAAATTATATAAAATTTTAATTTTTTAGCTAAAATATGCTGAACCTTGAACAACGCCTCTTTTTTCAATTTCTTTATCAATATAGGTTTGAATTGACGATTTATTAAGCCCCCAGTTTGGCGCAATTAATAAATCCCAGTCAGAAATACCAAAAAGTCTTTGTATCACAATATCTGGGCGCAATAATGGAATTAACTCACAAAGCAGATCAGTATATTCCTCTAAAGTAAAAAGCTTAAACGGTTCTTTTTTGTATTTAACACCCATAATCGAGCCTTCTACAATATGTAAATGATGAAACTTTACAAATTTGATTTGAGGAAAGCGGTTAATTTCGTGAATGTAACCCAACATCATTTCTTTTGTTTCCCAGGGGAATCCAAAAATTGTATGCACACATAAGTCAAGCTTGCTATTTTCTAAAAGCTTTACAGCGTCTACAAACTCACCATGACTGCAGCCTCTGTTAATTTGATTAAGGGTTTCATCGTAAATCGACTCCATTCCCATTTCCAAATCAACATCATACCGATCGGTGTAACTTTCTAACAAAGCAACTTTTTCTGCATCGATACAATCTGGTCGGGTACCTACTGAAAAACCAACTACATCTTCTGGATTAACAGAAAGTGCCTCATCATACATCATCTTTAAATAATGTACAGGTGCATAGGTATTGGTATTGGGCTGAAAATAAACTATAAACTTATCTGCCTTATAAAAATTCTTTCCACGCTCCATACCTTTTTCAAGCTGTTCGCGGATTGTAGGCATTTTTCGAGAAATTTCTGGCGTAAAAGAATCTACATTACAATAAGTACATCCGCCATAACCTTTACTTCCATCACGATTCGGACATGTAAATCCGCCATCAACAATAGTTTTAAAAACCCTTTGCCCATTATACTTCTCACGCAAATGCGTGCCGTAATTTTTATATCCTTTTATTCCTAAATCAACCTGTGTTCCCATTGGCTGCAAAAATACACAATAACTATCGAGATTTGAGTATCAAGCAAAAAGACTTATATCAAGATTACAAATGCCTTATTAATTTTAGTTCGATGTTCACTTATCAAGAACTAAGTTTACTTACTTATTAACCTATAATTTCGTCTATTGAATTTATTGGGGTTGTGCGATGTTTGGGTAATCGAAGAACTACTGTTGAATTTTGCAATTTCACCTCACCACTGCAAACGGCGAAGCCCTCATTGAGGATAAATCCTCGCTGGCGCTTTTCTGTTTATTTTTTACGCCTGTAATAAAGTTGCGTTAAGCCTGTTTCAAATGCTTTGACTTCGATGAATTCAAGTATTTGCTCAGGTCTTCCATCTTTAAAAAGTCTTGTTCCGTTGCCTAATAAAACTGGTATAACCGAAATTATTAGCTCGTCTATTAAATCGTGTTTCAATAGTTCATTTATTACTTCTGCCCCACCATCGCAGTAAATATTTTTTCCTTCTTCTGCCTTTAATTGTTTAACCAATTCAGTTATGTTTCCTGTATAAAAAATGGTTCTGCCTATCTGCGGCCTTTCAGTCCTTGTAATCACATAAACATCTCGTTTTCCATTGTCGTAGTGAGATGAGCCAATTTCATTAAGCACATAATCATAGGTTTTTCTACCAATAATTAACGTGTCAATCGTGTCCGTAAATTCTGCATAGCCATAGTCTTCGCCTTCCTTTTCAACAAGTTTCAAGAAACTAAGGTCGTCGTTTGATTTTGCAATGTAGCCGTCTAAACTTGTTGCAATAAAAAGTGATATTTTTCGCATCTGTTTTAAATTTTAATGGTTATGCAAAAATACTTTTTAACAACCAGTTGCACTTTGTAAAAATGCGACAAATTAAAGTAATGATGGTGGGAGACCAGTATTTCGCTTGATTTCATTGCTAAGATGCGAATGGTCGTAATAGCCACATTCAAATGCAATATCTAATAAGCTACCATTTTGACTTGATTTTTTGATTAAACTTAAAGCATTCTGAAAACGAATAATGTTTGAATATTCTTTTGGCGAAAGTCCGATGAGCTTTTTAAAATTTCGCTCTAATTGTCTTACTGTAGTGAAATGTTTTTTTGATAGCTCGTAAATACCAGTTTGTCCACTTGTTGAATGAATATCATTAATAATGGATTGTAATTGATTGGTTTTTGTTTTTATTCTTTCAGAATAAAAATGGTCGAAATAACTGAATGGATTTTCTAATGTTTTATCAACATTAAATGAATTAGATTTTTCAAATTCAACGGTGTCATTGGTCAGCTCATTTTGTGAAGTATAGTTATAAAAATTTGCAAAGGTTGCAGGCTTTAGACACACGCCTGTTAAATGCGTTTCGTTATCAATAAAGCTGTCTTTAAATGAAGTCATTGCTCCAACTACATAAGTTTTCCCAAACTCCATTATAGTTGATCCGTTGTCAGTCAAACAAGCATCTCCCAAATTCATTAAAATGCCCGCACAACCATCTGGAAAAACCCGTTCCCATTGTCTTTCAACTTCGTTTCCTTTCAGTTCCCAATAGAAATGAATATAGGGCTCTAATTCTTCGCAAGGTTTTATTTTTTTGTACTTCATTGGTTTCTGAGGTGTTGTTGGTTACGATAGCATTTTTTGGCTTTCCGAGGGTGGGCAACCGAAGCAAAAACCTACAATTTTGTACAAAAGTTGAACCGAAGAACTGCCGTTGAACTTTGCAGTTTCGCCCCACTATTGCAAACGGCGAAGCCCTCACCTAAGGTAAACCCTTATTGTGCGTTCGTTATTTTTTTAGCTTTATGTTTTTCCAAATTTCTTTTGCCCAATCAAAATCATTCTTTTCGTCAAAATAAATGGCAATTTGTAAAACTTGTTTGTCAATTATTGAAAACCCATAAAACCCTTCTTGTCCTGCGCTAGGCATTTCGCAACCTAATAGAAAAAAAGAGAAACATGCAATAATAATGAAGTATTTTAATTTATGCATTGAGTCGTTATTTAATTACAGCCAACGTTTTGCACGTTTAAGTTGAGCCTAAAATTACTTGCACCAAATACCCAAAGCACTAATCTAAATAAATGGCATGAAATTTTCGTGTTCTTACTTCGCCCGAGGCTTAACTTAAACCTGTTGTTAGGTGTAGTACTTTTAATCGGGTATTTTGATAAAGGCTTGTTGTTTGATAAAGTCATTTTCGTCAAAATCACCAGTTACATTATAAGAAGTAATTGATAATCCATATTTCGAATTAAAATAGTCGATTTTAAAATGTTTTAAATTAATACTAGTGGCATCCATAGAAATCTGGACGTCATCCATTTTAAATTTTAATAGTTCTTTGTTTGTTTTCAGAGCTATTACATTTCCATCTACTGAATATTTAGTACAATTGTATTCGCCACCTAAACCAGATGAAAACATGGAAAAATATTCTATTTCAATAGTCCAATCTTTCCACTGTCTTACTTCTTGCTTAAAGGGTTGTGTTTTCTGAAGTCCTGCGCCTTGAACCAGACATCTAACCGAAATTGTGTTTCTATCTTTCCATTTTATCCAAAACGGATAGTTATTTCCGAACCTTAAGAAATCTCGGGAGGAATAGTTGCAGTTTTTATTAAACGGAATAATTTGAATAGCTGTAAATCCCGAACCAAAAGCCATTGAGCTTTCTATGAAATATCGATATAAAGTAAATTCATTATTTGGCGAATTTAGCTTTTCTCTGCTCTTAATTAATGAACTGTCAATGCTGTTGTCACAACCGAGCGTTAATATAATCAACAGAATTGGTAGAAGGTTTTTAATCATATGGTTTGTATTCGGTTGTATTACACCTAACGTTTCGGGGCTTTGCGATGGTGGGGCAATCGAAGCAAAATCTTCAATTTTGCACAAAAGTTCAATCGAAAAAATACCGTTGATTTTGGCACTTCAGCCCGCCTGAAGAAAAGCCCTTGTTATAGCACGTTTTTCTATTCAAACTGTTTGTCAATTTGTTCTCTGTCATAGTCAAGTATCCAGTCATTATGTTTCTTGTAAATTGGTCCTAAGGCTTCTCTGTCAGCCGAAACAATGTCAAGTCCCCTGTCGTCATACATATGAAGGATAAGTTTCTTGTCAATATTCACAAAGTAAATTTCTTTTCCAGTTAGAAAACCTTTTTGGTCAATTCTTGGCTGTCTTGGTGGAAAGTCAGTATTTCCAATTGCAGTTAGAACATTCTTATAATCAATTCTGTCGGCGGTTAATTTAATAATTGCAATATTTCTTATGTCAAATTTGTCGTCTGGTTCATATAGTCGAAGCTCTTTCGAGTAGCTGATTTCAGTTTTTTGGAGATTGTCGATTTGCTTAAATGTGAAATTTGTAAATCTAATTTTTCCCCGTTTGTATTTGGAGTCCATAAAAACTAAAAACACTTTTTCGGAATTGTCAAAGGCAGTTTGAAAAATTGTCGAAGCTCGTCTTGTTACTTCTTGAAAATATTCGTCTATGTCGGTTTCTCCAACTTGTAAGTCAAAACGAAGTCCGAAGTCCCAACTATAAAACAAAGGTTTTCGTAGTCTTAGTCCTTTGAAATTGTCGTTTAAAAATTTTCTATATTCTTGCTTCGTTGTCAAGTTATTATCATCTTTTAAAATGCCCTATAACGGTCCGCAGCTACGCAGTGGCAGAACTTTAATAATCATTTGAAAGATAGTCAAAATTTGAATTAGTAGATTATTTTCCGAGAAAGATGAACGAGCCACTGCGTAAAACCGCTGTTAGCAGTAGGCCTATTTGCCAATATTTATCACTTCATCTATTCTGTCAAATGTCGAATTCAAAATCTCAACTTGCCAACTTCCGTCAACACATTTTAATTTAAAGTTCTTTTTGTCTGTTGCAGTTAGCCATATAATATTCAAATTATTTTCTGCGTAAAAATCTTCAAACTCATTTTCTGTGACATTGAGTTTTATTTCTTTTTCTTTGAGTAATTCATACTTTAAAAACCAATAATTGGCAGCAAATTCCGTTGACCATTTAGTAAACGGTTCAACTTCAAATTCTCCAACTAATAATAAATCGAATTTATTTCCAAGAACTTTTAGAAAATTCAAAGAATTGATTTCTTGGTTGATCAAATATTGCATAAGTTGTATTTACAGGGTTTTAATAGGCTTACCGCTAACTTTTTGGGGCTTTGCGAATTTTTGATTTTTACTTTGCGCAATCATCCCAGTACTAACTTAATAAATAATTAATGAATTTGCCCATCGCTTGTCGCCCAAAAATTTGCAAAACCACTGTTATAAGCAGCCAGGTTCTTCATCTAAAGTCCTATAAAGATGTCTATGATTGGATTTCTAAATATATACAAACCTGTAATTACCGTCGCCGTGATTAGATATGATTTCGAGCGCGTGCTTTCACGCTTGTTAAAGTTATAACGCATTGCTATTGCACAAAGTAATAGTATAAAAATCAATGCTCCCCAGTTTTCAATGAAGATATGTATTGGCATTTCATCTATTCTGTCAGACGAGGCACCTTCTCCAAATATTGACCAATATATTAGTGGAATACCAAGCATATATATAAAAAGACAAATTAAAAGCGTAAGGATAAAGACAATTGATAAATGTCCGAAAGAACTTTTTGAATTAAGAATTTCGTTCATTTGTATTTTGGGTTAGAGATTTTGCAGTTGCCTAGAACGTTTCGGGGCTTTGCGATGGTGGGGCAATCGAAGCACAAATCTTGAATTTTGTACAAAAGTTCATTCGAAGAACTGCCGTTGAACTTTGCAGTTTCTCCCCACTATTGCAAACGGCGAAGCCCTCACCGAAGGTAAACCCTTGTTAGCAGAAGTTTTTTTTATCTCGTGATTTCTATAAACTTTGGGTTTGTCCATAAATTTTCGAGTTGTGGGAAATTTTTAGCGTCTTCCTTAAGTTCAGGCTCCAGGCTAAAAGTTGTTTTTAGAAGTTCTAAACTATCATCAATTTTTCCTTGAAGATTTTTCATTATTCCCATTTGATAAAAGTTCCACGAAAATTCTTGTATTTTATTCAAATTGTCATACAACATTATTGCTTCATCATATTTTTCAAGACCTTTTAAATATAAGCCTTTATTATATGATAATTGATATTTGGCTTCTTCCTTTGCCTCCCTTTCAATTACATCAAATTGCTCTAATGCTTGTTTTTCAGGAAGTTTCGCAAATGTGTCCAACATTAATTGGATTGCTATATTTTCCGAATAGTAATTTGAGAATAAAATTTTAACTGAGCTTACAGCTTCATCGATTTGGTTTTGCTTTAGGTAAAATTGAATAATGTAAATCAATGCATTCGGGTTTTCAGAATCTTTTCCTAAAATGTCCTTTATATTCTTAATAAATTCAATTTCATCAATCTTGTTTTCTTGAAGTAAATTAAAGACTACATCAACTTTATTGTCAATAATTTGTTTATGATTTGGTTCTATTTCAAGAGCTTTATTGGTGAAAAGCAACGCTCGTTCGTTATCATTTTTCAAAGAATATAGTTTTCCTTTGTTTGCGTAAGCTAAAGTTGCATTTTCATCTAACTCAATAGCTTTATCAAATAATTCCAAAGCATTTTCTAAGTCGCCTCTATCCATTTGATATGCACCATATCCAATGTATTTATCAACTTGGTCCTTATCTACATTTCCTTTTGTATGCTCTGGATTTGGTTGAATTTTGATGTCCGAAATTATTCCAGAATCTAACTTCTCTTGAAATTCGTTAACCATTTCAGAATTTACGTTTTGAAGTTTAGCAACAATTTCCTCAACTTGTTCACTACTTAAGTCTTTTTTGACAAGTTCTTTCTTTACACTTTCATAGCTATGGTTGTTTTTAAAATAAAAATTTTGTGCATAATCCAGAATTTCTATTTGATATTCTTCACTTTTAAATTTAGTTTGTTCAATCCCTAAGTTTTGAGAAGGTGAGTTGTTTGATTTCTTGTTCAGAAATGTTTTTGTTCTTTCGAGAATAAAGTTTATTTGTCCGTCATTTAACCCAATTTTTTTCAACTCGCAGATCGCAACATTAGGATTTAGATTATTTTCTTCCAATTTCCATAGAGCCAAGGCGCATAGCTCATTTTGGAATTGTACTGAATTAAATTTGGCATCTTCAATACCTTTGTTTCTTTTCTTTAAAAAGTCAAATAGTCCCATATCATAGTGGTAGTTTAAAATTTCTGCTAACGTTTTGCGGCTAGGCGAAGTGGCGGAATCGAAGCACAAATCTTCAGTTTTGTACAAAAATTCAATCGAAAAACTATGGTGAATTTAGCACTGAACCCGCCATTTTGCCAAATTACTGTTAGCTGTTCGTTGTTTCTATCTTAGATTTAATCATAGTCGTCTTTAGAAAATATCCATAGGTCACCTTTTTTACTGTCAAATAAGAAATAAGCGATAAAAAAACCCAAAATATATCCACTCCAACATTCTGTAGTTCTATATATTTTGAAATCATTAAAGCGTCCTTCCATTATTTTATTCACAAATTCAGTAGTCATTAGTTTTGTGGATATGGCGTTCTCTTTCCATTTATTATATACACTTCCTTCTAATGCTATTTCGGTAAATTCACCGTCTAATGTGTAGGGACTTACTTCCGTAAACTCAATTTTTTCAAAGTTTGAAATCTCTTTATATTCATCTTCTAACTCTGCAAAACCTATTTCGCCATCTATAGTTGATATAGTCTTAAGAGAATTGTTATTCAATAGCGTAAATATTATTGAGTTGATTTTGTAACTTTTGAAAGTAAATTCCATTGGGTCGTTAGAATTTTTATGGTCATAGCCTTCAATTGTTCTTCCATCTTTTTGAACATCAAATCCCAACCATTCAAAGCATTGCGTTAATTTTTCTGTGTCACTAGAAGTATATTTGCTAAAGACAGGAATGCCATTATACATTTCTTTAAATTTCATAAAAAACATTGTAGACTGCGCTTCCTCACTATTCGTTTTATGAAATTTTGTAAGACTTAAGAAGTCTATTATTTTTTCTTCGCTAATTGATGGTTTCCAACCTATTTGTTTCCCAAATGTTCCCATTTTTATTTCTGGTGTTCGTTTACATTGCCGCCCAACGTTTGGCAGCTTGGCGAAGCGGCGGATTTATAAGCACTTATTTTCAATTTAGCACTAAACTTCATTTGAAAACTGAATGTTCAATTAAGCACTGAACCCGCCATTTTGCCAAAATGCTGTTAGCAGAAGTAATTTCTTACTCTTCTGGTTTTATGAACTTGTTTAATATGTCTTCCATTTTGGGCATTTCTGCTAGTTGAGAACTTAATCTCTCTTCCATTTCTGTAAATGTTTGATTACCGTTGAGAACTTTGGACGCATATTCGTAAGGGTAAAGAGATAATACAAGTCCGTTTTTGTCATATTTTAGGGTCATTCCTCTTAAAGGATATTCAGGTTTTGAATCTTTGAATAGTTTAAATCCATATTTATTTATTAAGAAGTCGCTAAAAGAATATGCTAAAAATAAAGTCGCTTGTTCTTCGCCAAGCTGAAAAGCCTTACAATACAAAACAAATCCAAAACCATCTTGGTCTACTTGGTCAAGATTAATTGGATGATTAATTGGAGCCTCAATTTTTCGTTCAATCTTATTATCTATAAAATAACTTTCAATCATTTTAAGACATCCATCTAACATTTCTGCTTCAATTTTGTCTTCAGAATATCGTTGGTCGAAATATTCTGTTGAGTAAACTCCTTCAAAATTTGAACCTTCTTTGGAGTCAGATTTGATTTCTTCTTTTTTTATCGAAAATAGTTTTTTAAAAAAATTCATATTGATTACTGTTTGGTTATTATTTCTGCTAACACCTGGCTTTGCGCAACTTAAACGTTTATTGTCGAATATAAACGTTTAAGCTTTCTTCTTATTTATAAAAGCATAAACAGGAACGCCCAACAAAACAATCACAAGTCCAGGCCAGGTATATTGTTGTTTATAAATTAAAAGCAAAATACAGAAGGCAGCACCAATTAATAAATATACGATTGGAGTAACAGGATATAACCAGGTTTTGTAAGGTCTTTCCATATCAGGTTTTTTAAACCTTAAATAAATCACACCAAAAACTGTAATCATATAGAACAATACAATTACAAAAGAGATCATATCTAAAAGATTACCATACTGACCGCTTAAACACAAAACTGAAGCCCAGATTCCTTGCATCCAAAGTGATTTTTCTGGAACTCCGTTTTTATTGTTTTCAATAGCTGCCTTAAAAAACATACCGTCTTTTGCCATGGTTTGAAACACCCTGGATCCAGCAAGTACAATCCCGTTTACACAGCCGAATGTGGAAATCATAACCAACACAGCCATTATAATTGTGCCTAATCCTCCTCCAAAAATCTGTTCAGAAACCACAACGGCAACTCGATCGTTAACAGCAAAAGCAATCCCATCTCTGTTCAAGCCATTTAAATAAACAAAATTGACTAACAAATAAAGGATCATTACTGCCGAAGTACCCAAAACCATCGAACGCACGACATTCCTTTTGGGATTTTCAATTTCTCCCGAAACAAAGGTTACGTTTTCCCAGGCTACACTAGAAAATACCGAACCAACCATTGCAGCTGCAATTCCACCCATTATCGTCATTCCAGAAATAGATTCCCATCCAGATTTGGTAAAGTTTCCGCCAAAATCTGTTTTTAAATTATTAAAAGCACTCCATCCAAAGCCCATATTTTCACTCCAGAAATTGTTTTTCACTAAAAGAAAACCTAAAATAATTAAGCCAATTAAAGCTATAATTTTTGATCCCGTAAAAACATTCTGCAACAATTTACCGCTCTCCACACCTTTTGTATTAATATAGGTTAAAAGCAAAATAACCCCAATAGCCAGAATCTGGATCCAGGTAATTTTATAACTACCACTTTGAAAAATTGGAGCAGCATCGTTTAATGCTGGAATCAGATAGGCCGTAAATTTACCAAAGGCAACGGCAACAGCTGCAATAGTACCTGTTTGAATTACGGTAAACATACCCCAACCATATAGGAAGCCCATCATCTTACCGAAAATCTCCTTTAAATAAGTGTATTGCCCGCCTGCTTTAGGAAACATGGAAGAAAGTTCGCCGTAAGAAATCGCAGCAGCGACAGTCATTACGCCTGTTATGATCCACACAACAATTAGCCAGTAACCAGACCCTAAATTCCTCATAATATCAGAACTCACGATAAAAATACCGCTTCCGATCATCGAACCCATTACCAGCATTGTAGCATCAAAAAGACCTAATTTTCTTTTAGAAGGTTCTTTTTCCTGTAGTTTTTCCATTTTTTAGTTTTGTTTGGTTTGGTGTTTAGCTTTAGTTTGGGCTAATTTATTTAAAAAAAACAATTCAGCGCATCCTGCATTGTATCATTTTAATCGAATAAAAAATATTTTAATCATGTTATTAATTTTTCTCAGACGAGTAATCAGTAGTAATTTATTTATTATATTGCTAAACTAATAACCAAAACTAAACGATTCAGTATCCTCACATTAAGTACTAACCAAACTTAAAATGTTATGAGCTGTTGAGTACTGAATCAAGAACTCAAAAACCAAATATTAACTATGGATTTTTTACAAAACAATTTAATTTATGCAGTTCCGGCTTTAGGCCTTATCGGAATTATTGTAATGATGTTTAAAAGCGCCTGGGTAAGTAAGCAAGATGCTGGTGATGCGAATATGCAAGAACTCGCTGGTTACATTGCCGATGGGGCAATGGCCTTTTTAAAAGCAGAATGGAGAGTATTAAGCATTTTCGTAGTTTTTACTGCTGCACTTTTAGCATACTCTGGCACCATTACCGAAATTAATGGTGTACCCATGCATTCCAGCTGGATTATTTCCATATCCTTTATTATAGGCGCTGTATTTTCGGCTACAGCAGGATATATTGGAATGAAAGCCGCAACTAAGGCTAACGTAAGAACTACTCAGGCAGCCAGAACCAGTTTAAAACAGGCCTTAAAAGTTTCCTTTACTGGCGGAACGGTAATGGGTTTAGGTGTTGCAGGATTAGCCGTTTTGGGTTTAGGTGGATTATTCATTGTCTTTCTTTCTTATTTCAATGTGATCGGGACCGATGGTACCGTGAGCGTATTAAATATGAAAACAGCTATCGAAGTTCTAACAGGCTTTTCATTAGGAGCAGAATCAATTGCTTTATTTGCACGTGTTGGCGGTGGTATTTATACAAAAGCCGCCGATGTAGGTGCAGATTTAGTAGGTAAGGTTGAAGCAGGGATTCCTGAAGATGATGTACGTAACCCAGCAACAATTGCAGATAATGTGGGCGATAACGTAGGTGATGTTGCGGGTATGGGTGCCGATTTATTCGGTTCTTATGTGGCAACTATTTTAGCAACGATGGTTTTAGGCCAGGAAATTACGGTTACCGATAAGTTTGGCGGCATGTCTCCTATCCTCTTGCCAATGGTAATCTGCGGATTAGGAATTTTATTCTCAATCATTGGAACCTGGTTTGTAACCATAAAAGATGAAAAATCGAATGTTCAAAATGCATTAAACCTTGGCAACTGGTCTTCGATCGTTATTACAGCAATTGCATCTTTCTTTATTGTGAAATGGATGTTACCTGAAACTTTAAGTTTACGTGGCTATGCATTTTCGAGCATTAATGTTTTTTATGCAATTATTGTGGGTTTAGTTGTTGGTACAATTATGAGTATTGTTACCGAGTATTTCACTGCGATGGGCAAAGGCCCTGTTAATTCAATTATACAACAATCTTCAACTGGCCATGCTACAAACATCATTGCAGGTTTATCGGTAGGTATGAAATCTACGGTTATTCCAATCTTAGTTTTAGCTGGTGGAATTATGGCCTCATATCATTTTGCAGGTTTATATGGAGTTGCTATTGCTGCCGCAGGTATGATGGCGACCACAGCTATGCAGCTAGCAATTGATGCTTTTGGTCCGATTGCAGATAATGCTGGCGGCATTGCGGAAATGAGTCAGTTGCCACCTGAGGTTCGCGAACGTACAGACAACTTAGACGCCGTTGGTAATACAACTGCTGCAACAGGTAAAGGTTTTGCTATTGCATCTGCTGCACTCACTTCATTAGCACTATTTGCCGCTTTTGTTGGTATTGCAGGCATTACAGCTATCGATATTTACAAAGCTCCTGTTTTAGCAGGTTTATTTGTTGGTGGAATGATTCCTTTTATATTTTCGGCACTGTGTATTCAGGCTGTTGGAAAGGCCGCAATGGATATGGTACAGGAAGTTCGTCGCCAGTTCCGCGAAATCCCTGGAATTATGGAGTATAAAGCAAAACCAGAATATGAAAAATGTGTTGCCATTTCAACCAAGGCATCCATTAGGGAAATGATGATGCCAGGAGCAATCGCTTTAATTACACCAATTATTATTGGCTTTACTTTCGGACCAGAAGTTTTAGGAGGCTTACTTGCAGGCGTAACCGTTACTGGTGTACTAATGGGGATTTTTCAAAGTAATGCTGGAGGAGCCTGGGATAATGCCAAAAAATCTTTTGAGCAAGGTGTAATGATTAATGGGGAAATGTTTTACAAAAAATCAGAGCCACACAAGGCTTCTGTAACAGGAGATACCGTTGGAGATCCTTTCAAAGATACTTCTGGACCTTCGATGAACATTTTAATTAAATTAATGTCTATCGTTTCATTGGTTATTGCGCCATATATAGCAGTTAAGGCGGTTACAAATGAACATAAGCAGGAAATTCGTAAGGAAATCAGAATTCAGCAAAAAACTGATGGATCAGGCAATACAATTATCGATACTTTAACAAATACAACCGACACTTTAACGCATTAGTTGTAAAAACATAGATATAAACAAATGATAAAGGGGGTTTTAACAAAAATCCCTTTTACTATTTCGTAATTTTTAATTAGGTTTACCGCTTATTATCATAAAATCAACAAACACAAAAGACTAAACAACTTATGAATCTTAAAAAGCCCATTGATGTGCTGATAGCAGAGTCTGCTGAAAGTGGTGAGGGTACACTCAAACGTACACTGAGCAGTACGAGTCTCGTAGCTCTAGGTATAGGAGCTATTATTGGCGCAGGTTTATTTTCTTTAACTGGTATTGCCGCAGCTGACCATGCAGGACCTGCCGTAACTTTATCATTTGTATTAGCTGCAGTAGGCTGTGCTTTTGCAGGATTATGTTATGCAGAATTTGCATCTATGATTCCGGTAGCAGGTAGTGCATATACTTACTCTTATGCTACAATGGGTGAGTTTATGGCTTGGGTTATTGGATGGGACTTAGTATTAGAATATGCCTTAGGTGCAGCCACTGTAGGTGTTTCATGGTCGGGATATTTTAATAAATTATTGCATGAATTTGGCTTGGAAATGCCGCTGTACCTCACAAAATCATTTGCAGAAGTTGATGGCGGAGGTATTAATTTTCCAGCGGTAGTAATTGTTTCATTACTTTCATTAATGTTAATACGCGGTACCAAAGAATCTGCAAGTCTTAACAATGTTCTAGTAATTGTTAAGGTTACAGTGGTGATTGTATTTATTGCGCTAGGTTGGAAATTCATTAACCCAGCAAATCATACACCTTATATACCTGCAAACACAGGCGTTAAAGGAGAATTTGGTATTTCTGGTATTGCGGCAGGTGCTGCATTGGTATTCTTTGCTTTCATCGGTTTCGATGCAGTATCTACGGCAGCACAAGAGGCTAAAAATCCACAAAAAGGAATGCCAATTGGTATATTAGGCTCATTAGTGGTTTGTACAATCTTATACGTTTTATTTGCACACGTAATGACAGGTTTAGTGCCTTTTACAATTTTTAAAGGCGATGCTTCTCCTGCTGCTACAGCATTTAAAGTTACAGGATATACCTGGTTGCAAATGGGATTAATCATCGCAATTTTAGCAGGTTATACTTCAGTAATATTAGTAATGTTAATGGGTCAATCTAGGGTTTTCTATACAATGTCTAAAGATGGGTTATTACCTAAGTTCTTTAGCAGTATCCACTCTAAATTCAGAACGCCATTCAAAACAAACATATTTTTTATGTTCTTTGTGAGCATCTTTGCAGGATTTGTGCCAGTTACAGATTTAGGTCACATGGTATCAATTGGTACTCTATTCGCATTCTCATTAGTTTGTATCGGCGTAATGTTGTTACGTAGAACAGATCCAGACAGACACCGTCCTTTTAGAACACCTTGGGTACCTTTTGTACCAATTATGGGTGTAATTGTTTGCGTGTATTTAATGTCTTCACTTCCGTTAGAAGCTTGGATTAGATTAGCCATTTGGATGGCAATTGGTGTAGCCATTTATTTCTTCTATGGAAAAGGAAATTCAGTTCTTAGAAACAAAGGAAAGGTTGTTCAACCAGTTGACCCTCCTAAGCCAGAATTATAATTCTAAAGAAATATCTTTTTTAAAAGCCCCGACAAAATCGGGGCTTTTTTCATATTAAATAATTGTTAATAATTTATCTTTGCAAAAAAGATCAGATGAGTCATCCATTTTCATTGTTAAAAAAATACTTCTTTACCATTATTCTTATCGTGCTGTTTTCAGCCCAGGCGTATTCGCAAAGAACCATTAACGATGTAATGGATTCCACTACAGTTAATCATTTGTTAATTATTTCCAAAAAATATGGTTCACTTTCTTTTAGTGGGTATTTACAGCCTCAATTTCAGGTTGCTCAATCGAATGGTACCCAAGCCGAATATCAGGGCGGCAATTTTGGCGAATATACAAGCAATCGCTTTCGACTAAGAAGAGGGCGTTTACGTGCAGATTATATGCTTTTAACGGATGAAGGTGCGCCATCTACCTATTTCGTGCTTCAATTTGACGGGACAGAACAAGGGGTTGCGATCCGCGATTTTTGGGGCCGTTACTATGAGAATAAATGGAAAATACTGGCCGTAACATTCGGTTTATCTGGTCGCCCGTTTGGAAATGAACTGCAATTATCTTCCTCTGTACGAGAAGCGCCAGAACGCGGCAGAATGTCGCAAATTCTAATGAAAACAGAACGTGATTTAGGGGCTACCTTTACCTTAAATCCAAGATGGAAAGATGCTAAACTTAAAAATATTTCATTGGATTTTGGTATTTATAATGGACAGGGATTAGCGGGTTCAGGAGAATTTGATAACAGTAAGGATTTTATTTTTAGGTTAAGCCATAAGCCTTATAAATTTAAAAATATCCCGCTTAGTATAGCAGGAGGAATAAGTACACTTCAAGGCGGCTTAAATCATAGATTACCTGTGAGCTATAGAATGCAGAAAATTAACGATTCATGGCAAATGGTAAAAGACTCTTCCGCTTCAACGATAAATAAGGTTGCACCAAGAAGATATTATGGTGCTGATGTTCAATTATCAACCAATACAAAAAGCTGGAAATCAGAGTTTCGGGCAGAAGTGGTTTCTGGATTGCAAACGGCCACAGCAACAACTTCAACAACACCTGGATCATATCCTGTAGATAATAAATCGATCGCACTGCCCTATTATACGAGAACCTTTAACGGTGCATATTTTACCTATGTACAAACGCTTAATAGTACAGATAACCAAATCATCTTCAAATACGACTGGTACGATCCAAATTCAAAAGTAAAAGGAATGGATATTTCAGCCGCTCAGCGTTTAACTGCTGCAGATGTAAGATTTGATACTTTTGGATTTGGCTTTTTACATCACTTTAATCCACATTTTAAGGCTGTAGTTTATTATGATATAATTAAAAATGAATCAACGCAGATACCAGATTATACCGCAGACCGAAAAGACAATGTATTTACTTTGAGAACGCAATTCTATTTCTAATAAATTAATAACGTTTTAGAACAAATTGCTATACCTTTGCTTAAAATTGTTACGCTATGAAATTCGATTTTATGAAGTTCGACTTAAGTCAGATTCTATCGACAACGATGGTTCTTTTTGCTATAATCGATATTTTAGGCGCAATTCCAGTAGTAATTGAGTTACGCAGAAAAGCTGGTCATATCGAATCAGAAAAGGCTTCTCTTGTTGCTGCCGGCTTAATGATTTTGTTTCTTTTTGTTGGCGAATCTTTACTTAAAGTAATTGGTTTAGATGTTGAATCTTTTGCAATTGCAGGTTCATTTGTAATTTTCTTTATTGCAATGGAAATGGTTTTAGGACTCACCATTTTCAAGGAAGAAGCTCCGGAAACGGTTTCAATTGTTCCTTTGGCATTCCCCTTAATTGCGGGAGCAGGCACAATGACCACGCTGCTTTCCTTAAAAACAGAATATCACACTCAAAATATCCTGGTCGGGATTATACTTAATATCCTGTTTGTATACTTCGTTTTAAAAAACACCAACAGACTCGAAAAATTATTTGGAAAATCGGGCTTAAACATTCTTCGAAAAGCCTTCGGTGTAATCCTATTGGCTATAGCCATCAAGCTATTCAGAAATAATACAGGCTTGTAAGTAGCGATATAGCAAGGAAGATGTTGCATGGAGAATGAGTAGGTTCTAGTATCAGTTGGTGTCTCACCGACCGAAAAACTAAGATCTACAACAAAACTTCCTATCGGTTGGTGTCTCAGCGACCGAAAAACTAAGATCTATAACAAAACTTCCTATGGTGTCTCACCAACCGAAAAACTAAATATCTATAACAAAAACCTCCTATGGTGTCTCACCGACCGAAAAACTAAATATCTATAACAAAAACCTCCTATCGGTTGATATCTCATCAACCGAAATCTAAAAATCTGTAACAAAAAATGCGTATATTGATCTAAACAATAAAGCTATTATGAAAAGCTTTGAAGAATATACCGTTATTATCGGGGCAATTGCTGTTTTAATTGAAGCAGTAAAATACCTTAAAAAAAACCTCAAATCCTGGTTTGAGCATTCTTAGGTTTTGATTAACCTGGCCACAAACATCGTGTCAGCATTTTCAGTGTAACCTTTTATTAATTCCATCGATTCTAACTCAAGTGGTAAATTAGTTGTAATGTGCTTGATAACATCTTCGTTTTCGGCAGCAAAAGCAGAGCAGGTGATGTAAATTAAAGGCTTTCCAGATTTCAAATATTTAACAACATTTTGAACGATGGTTTTCTGAATTACCGAAAACTGATTTATTTTCCGTTCTTCAAAGAAAGTTAACATTTCAGGAGTTCTGTCCCATGTACCTGAACCTGTACAAGGCGCATCCAGAATAATGCCATCAAACTGGTAGTGATGTAAAATCTGCTCGTTGTTCTGCAATAAATCAAGTTCTTTTTTATGGTACTTTTTAATACCAGCCAATCTAAACCGCTCATCGAGATTCATCAGTACACTTTCACGTAAATCACTGACCAACAACTCCACAACAGGCTCTAAACTATGCAGCAACAAAGATTTGCCGCCCGATGCAGCACAACAGTCCCACCATTTATCCCATTTGTTAGGCTTAAAATAACTACCTGTATGCTGAGATGATAAATCTTGTACCTGATAACTTCCCTCGCTTAAAATAGTTTCGAGTTTAGTACCATTGGGTAAGGCTAGTGTGGTACCCGAAATCACATTAACCTCCACATTTTCTGCTTTTAACTTAGCGGTAACTGATGAAGCATTTTCTGCGGAAACCCTGATAAATAAATCAGGTTGCACAAAAAATGATTTGTAGAATTCTGCTTTATCAATACTTTCTGATAAATGGCTATTGAAGGGGTAAACTTCTTCCAACTTAAAATCGGGGTATTTAGCGGAAATTAGTTTTAGCTTTTCAGGTAAAGCAGCTGTTATTTTTTCACTTAAATCAGGCAAGTTTTTCTCAACAATTAGACTTAAAGTATCATGACAAAGAAAATCAGCTACGCTTAAACGCTCTTCATTAGTTAATGGAGAGAGCGCTTTCCCTAATCTAAAAAAACTATATAAATGCCTGGTCGCCCACCTTCTATCTGAAGAGCCCATTTGTTTGTTTTGCTTAAAGTAAGCTGGCAAAAAGCGATGTAAAGGCAAATTTCCATCGTAATTTTGTAAAACCTGTTCAAAAGCCCTGATCTGGTGTTCAACTCTCATGCATTTAATTAATAAATTTTACTCAATAATATTTAAGGCAAAGTTTTTATAGCGCAAAAGCATCAGGCTCGTGTTAATATAGCCATACTGCTCATCATGGATAAAAGTGAAATTATTTTGTAAGCCTTTATACTTCTCTTTAGTTAAATATTCCAGGTAATCTTCGCCATATGAAGCTAACACCTTACCGAAAAAGTAAGCTACATCGAAGCCTTTAAATGCATATTCTCCTGGCTCAAATCCATATCTGCTACGATATTTCTTTACAAAACTGATCACATTCGAACTCTTATAATCAACCTTATAAGATGAACTGATTATGGTATTTAAATCCTGAAGTTTATCGGTTGGATAATTCTGTTTAGACCACAGTGGGTGCCCGAACAAATTAATGTTGTAACCACCAGAGGGTAAATTCTTCAACTTATAAAGCTTTTCGATAGTTGGTAATACAAAAGCCCGATCTGATGAAGTGATTACCACAACATACTGCTTTCCCTTAATCATTCTGGTTTCGAAGGTAAAAGCCGAAGCGTATTCCTGTACAACAAATTTATTGTTGGTTTGCGCCTGGAAGTAACTTCGTAAAGGATTAGCAAACTGTTCGTCTTCCGTTTTCTTCGGGTTAATAATTACAATAACTGTATTCGAAGGATTATAGGTTTTAGCAATATAAGCAGCTATTTTTTTCGAGTGTAAACCAATGTTGCTCACAACCGATATCAGATTTGGGTTATCAAAATCAGAAGGCTGCGAAGCTGCAAGAGGAGAAACAACGGCAACCTTGTTCAATTTGGAATAATTGGCTATGTATTTTAAACCATCGGGAAAAACTGGTCCTACAACTAAGTTGCTCTTTCTAAAATTTTCGTTTTGATAAAGAGAACCGATCCGTGCATTATTATCCTGGGTATCAAAAACATTAAGTTTAAAATTTAATCCAGAAGCAGCAACGGAATCCAAACCCATTTTAAAGCCTTGGTAAAAATCGATAGGCATAGCATACCTTTCTGCTTCAGCCTTACTCATCGATCTTAAATTAACTTCGTTAAGTTTAAATGGAACAAGAAGCGAAACATTAGCTTGAGAGAATTTTTTAATGCCTTTTTTCTCAGCTGTTTTCTCTTTCTCCTCAGTTTTTTTAGTTTCTGTTTTCGGGGTTAATACCTTAGGCGAACAAGCGCCTAAAATCATGGTAATTAATACCAAAAAACAATAATTCTTATTCAATTTCATACCTATCGTTTTTAACAAAATATGCCAGCAAAGTTTATTCCACATTGCCGGCATAATCATTTATTTTATGCAGCCCGGATCGAAAACCCAGGCTTAAAGCTCGAATGAATTATTCCCACTCTATGGTTGCAGGTGGTTTAGAGCTGATATCGTAAACAACCCTGTTAATACCTTTAACTTTATTGATGATTTCGTTAGAAATTTTTGCTAAAACAGGATAAGGTAAGTGACACCAATCTGCAGTCATACCATCTACTGATTCTACAGCACGAAGCGCAATTACGTTCTCATAAGTACGCTCGTCGCCCATTACCCCAACCGACTGTACGGGTAAGAAAATTGAGCCCGCTTGCCAGATTTTATCGTATAATCCAGCGGCTTTTAACTCATGCATGTAAATTGCATCAGCATCTTGTAATATTGCTACCTTTTCTGCGGTAACTTCTCCTAAAATACGAATACCCAAGCCTGGTCCTGGAAAAGGGTGACGGCCTAAAATCACATCATCAATTCCTAATGCTTTACCTACTCGACGAACCTCATCTTTAAATAATGTTTTTAAAGGCTCAATTACTTTCAATTTCATGAAATCGGGCAAACCGCCCACGTTGTGATGCGATTTAATAGTAGCCGAAGGACCATTAACGGATATAGATTCAATCACATCAGGATAAATTGTTCCCTGACCTAGCCAGTTTACACCAGTAACCTCGTGTGCTGCATCATCGAAAACTTCAATAAAAACGCGACCAATAGCCTTGCGTTTTAACTCAGGGTCAGTTAAGCCAGCAAGCTGACTTAAGAAACGATCCTTAGCATCAATTCCTTTAATATTTAAACCCATGTGCTTGTATTGCTCCAGCACCTGACTGTATTCATCTTTACGTAAAAGGCCATTATCAACAAAAATACAGTGTAAATTTGCTCCGATAGCTTTATGTAATAAAACCGCAGCAACACTGCTATCTACACCGCCTGATAAACCTAAAACAACTTTATCATTACCTAAAGTTTCCTTTAATTCGGCAATTGTAGTATCTATAAATGCTGCCGAAGTCCAGTCCTGACTACATCCGCAAATATCAACAAGGAAATTTTCTAAAAGAATTTTGCCGTCTGTACTGTGTGTAACCTCTGGGTGAAACTGAATCGCATAAGTATCAGAATCTTTAATGTGATAAGCTGCAACTTTAACACTTTCTGTGCTCGCAATTAATTCAGCATTAGCTGGCATTTCAGTAATGGTATCGCCATGGCTCATCCAAACTTGAGAATCGATGTTAATGCCTTTGAATAACTTGTTCTCTTGGTTTACAAAGTTTAAGTTAGCACGTCCGTATTCACGGGTTGAAGAAGCCTGAACATTTCCACCAGATTGTTGAGCAATATATTGCGCACCGTAACAAACCGCCAATAAAGGAAATTTTAAATGGAAATTGCTCAGATCTACCTGAGGCGCATCATCCTGACGAACAGAATAAGGACTGCCTGAAAAGATAACGCCTTTTACGTCAGCGGTATTAATTTCAGGAAGATTGTTGAATGGATATATTTCACAGTAAATATTCAGTTCGCGAACTCTACGGGCAATGAGTTGTGTAAATTGCGAACCAAAATCGACGATAATGATTTTTTCTTGCATCCGCAAAAGTAGTTATAATAAACAAAACTAAACAAACCTAAGTAAAAATAAACCCAGCTATCAATACTAATTTTTTTAGTATCTATATTTTGCTTAATTTTACTATATTTTTATAATATCACTTACACTATACTTACACCGTGCTTACACCGAAAATTATTCTATATGTTCATAAAACCTACGCGGATGGTTCGCATCCAATAATTCTTCAGGTTGTTGATAGTGGTAAGCCAATTCGAAAGGTTATTGCTAGATGTAAAAAATCTGATTGGCTCATCTCTAAAAATAGAGTTTCTCCAAGGCATCTTGAGGGACCGCGCATTAATAATTTAATTGAAATAGCACTGAGAGATTTTGGTATTGAAAAAGGATTAGATTTTTTTGAGTTCTTCCAGGCTGAAATAGATAAATTAGTACAACTTCAGCAAGCTTCCCAACATAGTACCTTTCAGATGGTTTATAAGCAGATTCATGAATATGCGCCCAAATTGGCATGGAAAACATTGAATGAAAAATTTATCCTTGATTTCTCTTATCATCTAGCAATAAAGAATAATAAAAATTCGATCCGTTTGAAAATGCAGGTGCTCGGTAAAATAATAAAGCTAGCCAAAAAAGCTAAATTAATTAAAGAAAATCCAATGGAGGATTTAAAATTTGGGAAAGCTAAATCTATTAAAAATAAACTCAATGTATCCGAGATTCAGAAATTAATCAGTGCACAACTTTCAGGGAAGGAGGGTGCGTCTAGAGATATATTTATAGCATCTATTTTCCTGCGAGGCACCAGGATTAGCGACTTGCTATGTCTGACGGAAAAGAATTTAAGAGGCGATAGATTGGTATTCATTGAAAACAAAACTGGAAAGATTAATAACTATGCCACTAACGATAATCTTCAGGGAATAATTAACAGGAATACAGGGAAAAGCAAACATGGTTACATATTTGATTTTTTAGATATACCAGTTGAGTTGATTAAAGATAAATTTAAACTCAAAAAATCCGTTACCAGGGCAAATTCAATTATTAGATATCATTTACTGAAAATAACGAAGGCTCTAAAAATTGACAAGAATATATCGATGCATATTGCAAGGCATAGTTTTTCAAGACTAGCTAGCAATACCATACAGGATACAACAGTAACAATGGGATTAGTTGGCCATTCATCATTATCAATTCATGAAGCATACATTACTGAAATTTCTGATGATGCCGTAATGGATGGTTATGCTCAGCAAGTTTTTGATAAGCTAAAATAGTTTAAACTTCTTAACTAAAAACATAACTACCCCAACCAAAGCTAAAACTATCACAATTAAGCCAACTAACCAGATCCCCATTTTTGCAGGTTCTTTTTTTACCGCAACCTTTCTGCTTGTTTTATGTTCAGTAACCAATACGGCTTCCTTCACTTTGCTTTGTTGAGTAACATCCTTATTTATGGTGGTCGTTTTATCAACATGGAAATTGAAGGAACGAGGTTTAATTGTGACTACGGTTTTAAGCTTTTTTGTATTTGTATCTAGGGTTTGCTTAACTTCAACCAAATCATTGCTGATCGAGGTTAATCCGTTAACCAAGCTATCCATGTTAAAGAAGGCTTCATTAGTTACAACTTCTTTTTTGGTTACTACGGTACTGTCGGCGCTTTCTTTAATTACAATTGTCGACTTATCAAGAATTATCCCAAGACTATCGCGTTTAACCTCTAATTTGGTTTCCGAGCTTTCCTTAAGAATGTCTTTGCTCGTTCGCTTAAAAATACCACAACTCGATAACGAAGTCACGGCAATAATGAATATTAGCTTTCTCATTGGAGTACTTCCCTTAAATTATGCATGCTTTGATCGAGGCTGTCAACCTTTGAACTAAACGTTGGTTGCTCAACTAATTTCACTCGTTCTGGTGAATAAACAACTCTACGTGGTGATGCTCCTGCAAGGCATAATAAAACCGCTGGTATAATTAGTAATTTTTTCATTTTCGTTTATTAAAGTATTCTTTAACTGATTGAACCGTTTCATTGATATTATTTAGTGATGTATCAACCTTTTTAGAAGAACTATCCTGAGAAGCTTTGATTGGCTCAAGCTGCTTTGGCAATTCAGAAAGCACCCTTTCTTTTACTGCAGCATTAATCTTTTCATTAAGACTAGTGATGTCTGCTCTCCAGGCCTTATCCTTATTCTTGGCCTCATTGTATTGCATAAAATTCAATCCAACTGAAAGGACTAAAAGGGTTGCAAATGGATTCTCTTTAATCGCAGAAAACAATCTATCAAACATCCTTTCAATCCATGCCCCTTTTCTATCAATTATATCTTGTTGTTCTTCTGCCATTACTATATGATGATGTTCTGCAAATATCTTTCCTTTACTCGCGTGGGCGAGGTGTTAGGGCTTACTAAATGGCTTTAATCTACTCAACCAAGATTTAAGGAATTGGGCTTGATTGCCTTTCGCCCACGAACGATATGCAAATTCTCGCGCAGAATTATATGCTTTGTGAATCTCAGCCTGATTACCCGAATTTAAAGCAGCAAGTGTTGCTGGTCCTATCTTTCCATCCTCGACAACCTTCAATACTTTTTGCAAGAACTTTGCAGCCCTACCCGTTCCAGAGTTAACGCCAAAGTCATAGACTGTATTAGCAACTTGCTGATCATTGAACTGATCTAACTTATTCACATCCCAAAAATTTGATTTCCAAAAAGCAATCTCCTTCTCATGAAGTGTTGGATCTAACCTGCCATATTTATTAATAATCGCGGTTGATTTTCCATACTTCTGTTTAATCCCGTCGATTATTTTCCATCCACTCCAAGTGGGAAAGTTATTACGGCTTATCCCCGCCCATGTTTCGCCTCCAGTATCTGCTGGATTATTTGCATACAACCCCTCATTAACCCCTGTAATTTTATATGCTATTTCAAACTTTGCCATAACTACAATGACGCCCCCACGCCTTTAAATTTGCTTGTCAAATCCGCGTTAACAGCATCACTAATTTTATCAAAGTATAAATTTTGACCAGAAATTATTAAAGTCGTTTTCTTGTCGTCGTATTGACCGAAAACCATTTTATTACCTGATATCACTTTATAATCTCTTGTTGGTTTACCGCCCTCTTGTCCTACTAAAGTTGCTCCCAAATTATTGTAATATTCTACTTTACCAAGAGTATTATAAAGAGTTAGTAATTCCCCCGCCCAATCAGTTGTTTTGTTTAAGTTTAAGGCGGTGTTATTGTATACTTTAGCATCTGCAGGTTGCGCTTGACGTTCAATAAAGTCAGGAGAAAACTGTAATTCAATCAAACCATATTTATCTCCATCTACGCCAATATTATTGTAAATCTCCACCACTTTTCTTCCGTCGATACTATGAGGCCATATGCGCGCTAAATAACCTTGATAATTCGATGCTTTGTTATCGTGAAGCTTTCCTGTTGCCTTAAGGTAGAACATGCCGTTATCTTCATTATTTTGCTTATTGATATTTGTAAAACTATTTCCATAAATATCAAAGTCAAAACCATTACCCAAGTAAACCATAAACTTCGAACCTAGATTGTTTTTTATGGTATTATTTATGAACTGGAAAGACTTGATTACACCATCATGAGTATTCAATGATCTTACATTTCCATCTGAATGGAAAGGCCTGCCACCTCCGTCAAAACTAAAACCGTCTATGTTTAGTCGGTCAATAAATGTTCCTTCAACTCCTGGTTTGTAAACTACTTTATCAGCTTGAACCGTTTGGATCTGATAACCTGAAATATTCTGAAGTGTCAATCCTTTGTATCGCGCATTAATACTTTTACCATGGATAAGTAAAGCCTGATAGGAGTCTTTTACTTTAACCTTACTCAAATCAAATGAGCAGTTTTTAATATCTCTATGGTTTGCAGTTTGATTTGTTTCGACTCCCGTAACAACAAAATCAACTCCTTCAACTCCCTCGAGCTTGGCATAATCAGCATAACTAATCTCACGTGGTTTGTTGGGTGATGGAACGTTGATCGGGCCAGTTGGTGCTTTAGGCAAAGCATCAAATGCTTTCTGAACAGCTGCCTGAGCAATACTGCCAGTAACATCAAACTCAATACCGCTAGCAAGTTTTACTGTTCTTGTGGGCTCGCTGTAGACATATTCAACAGCCTTACCATTTACTTTAATCGTTGCCATAATTATAATTTTTTAAATCCTAAATATTGAATATTGTTTAAATGCATATCGTTAGTGCCTAGTACATCATCAGCATTTGCCGTTTTGAAGTAAAGAGATCCAGCATATCTAGTGTCTGATCTAAAAGTTATCCAAGAACCTTCCCCGTCCAATGAGTACTCGAAATAAATTGTTGTAGCATCAAATCTGATTCGTCTTGGTGTTTCTCTTGGAACTCCTTCTCCCGAAGTTTGTCCGTCATTATCAATATGGCTTTCAAGCACAATAAAGTCACCTGAGTTATTTCTCTTTATTGAGTACTTTGCCTGATAAAAATAAACGAGGTTGGTGCTGTCGATGTCTAGTATGATGGGCAAATCCCCTTGTCCCTTTATCCAACCGATCGCCCCAGCTTCTAAGTATAACCTTGATCTACCCCTTGCCGTGCCAACAACATTATTTCCAGAGGCTACCATATCTCCTTCAAGTTCTAGCCAGTCAGATGGGATTAGGTTAGACGCTGAACTTAATACTGGTTTAGTCGCCAGAATGCCCATACCTGCGGTAATCATGCGACTAAATCCCCCGCTACTACCCACGTGTTGGTAGCGATCTTGTGCAAGAAAGCCATTGAGTTCTGCACTCTTAGTTTCAATCCAGTTGAAGTAATTAAGGTTGTCCCCGTTCCTGCAACGATGGTTACCTGACCAGCGCCCAATTGAACAATTGGAATACTGCAACCGATTGGAAACGCAACCGAAGAATTTTGGGGAACGGTGACATTTGTTGCTGTACCTAAAGTCTGGGTAATGGTTTTTCCGTTGTCCGCAAGGACGAGCGTGTAAGAAGCAACATTAGCCTGGATGGCTAAATTTAAATTCTGTTTTAACCCATCATTACCATTCAGCTTGTTAATGGCAGCAACAACAGTATCAGTCGCAGCAACAGTTCCAGCACCCGATGCATAACCAGTAATTAAAACATCAGAACCTAACAAAGTATCACCAGATTGAAGTTCTTTCGCTGCGCCTGAATAATTAGCTATAGGTTTTTTAGCTGCCATTTTATTATGCTAATTCAATAGTCGGCTGAATTTCCACAAGCATTTCTGTTGCAGAAGTAGCAACACCTAACTTTTGAATAATCTTACCCGTTCCCGTAGGCGCAGTTGCTGTTGCTCTACCTGGTGTTGAAGCTGAAAGAAAATGGTTAACTCCAATAGTTAATCCAGATTGCTGGTTGTTTAGATTACCATAATAAACTGTTGCGTTCGCTCCGCTAGTTACAACTGCTAAAACAAATCCATGCGCTTCTTTAGCATTTGACGAAGCATCAGCTTTTCTTACGTTCAATACACCCGCATTAGAATATACGTTTACAAAATCACCTGCTGCTAATGCTTCAGAAGCTAGTATCGATTTAGTTTCAATCGCCGTTCCTAAGGGCATAAAAGAAGCGTCTAATCTACCAGACGAATCAACTTCTGGAATTTTACCAGAGTCTCCTGCTCCAGCTGACATTGCAATTGTTGCTCCTTCAACAGTTGCTCCATTTGTCCCAATTTTTAAATACTTTGCTGCCATAATGTTATAATGTGATTATTGGTGAATTGATATTGATATTTAAAGTGTTTTCAGATAGAGCGCTTCCGATTGGCTGAATAATTTTAAGCCCCATTGGATTAGTCGTTAATGCACCGTTTGGTCCTGCGTAATAAAGCTTATCTGGAATCAATCCATAACCGCTTTCGTAAAATGTCCCGTTAAGTTTAATTCCAACTGATTGACCTGTCAACGAACTTGTTTTGGTTATACCTGTCACTAAGCCATACATTTCAACATCGCTAGGATCAAAGTAAATCGCAACAGCTGACTTCACTACCACCACTCTTCCTGAACTCATATCCATTCCAGCAATTGCGGAGTAGTCCAGATTTGGGATACTAACATCTGGTTGCACAATTATTTCCACTTCCAAAGCTGGAGGCGGATCAATTATGATTTCAATTATGAATTCTTCGTTCTCGATATCCTCCGCCATAACTAATCTGGTTTAGGAACATTTTGCACAACTTCGAACTCAAAGGTCCTGTAAGTTTGTAGAAAACTATTATCCGCTAGATCGTAAATATCTAGGTCACCTTTATGAATGCCTGCAGGTATTTTCCATTGATTTATTTCAGGGAAACTTACTTTACCAGTAATTCCATCGGGCTCTAGTATTAATAGATGTTCACTACCTTCAGCACTTGACCATCTAAAACTTTCTTCACCTAGTTCATCGAAAAGTATTAATTCAACTAATTTGCCTGCAAGAGATAGATATTCTTCGGAAAGTTTCTTTCGCAAAAGCATAGCAAAAGCACGTAAGCCATTCTTTAAATAATACTTTTCTTCAATCCTTGTTACTCCTACGCTTGCCATAATCCAAAATTACCCAACATGGAAGCCAACGAGAACCTAACAACCTTACTCACAAGACATAGTAAGTTATCCTATTGCAAATCTGTAGGTATTATCTTCTGTTGGGATTATGGCTACAATTTGCGCTTGTAAATCATCTTGAGCGATAAATGGGCTATTCGTCGATGCACCACCACCGCTTGTTGCTCCTGCTCCAATGGGAACCTGAATGGTTTGAGTAACTCCTGAAATATTTCCGTAAACTTCAACATCAATGGCGATATTAAGATCAGGCGCATGGTCGATAACCAAATCAACAACAGCATTTCTTGCACCGCTATGCGCAACAGATTGAACAGATACTGTAGCAATTGGCTTTAACATTGCGCAAGTGCCATTCGCTGGATCATTCGCAAATGCTTGACCCTCTATCAAATAATTCGTGTCAGCCATTGCAGCAGTTTGTGCAGCTGCTTTACTTACTGATGATGTATATTTCTTTCTGAAAGTCACCTGAGTACCTGAATAACCTACTCCACAATCATTCCTAGTAAACGGCTCCGCTCGTTCATAGGAATATGCCCGTGGTTGTTGAATGGCTCCTGGTTGTTTAATTGCGTTTGCCTGAGCAATAGTTTTTCTCAACAACTTTGTTGCAAAATCGATATCCGGATAGTCACTTAAAACGATCTCGGTTACTTTATCCAAGATATAATCCATTTTAAAAGATTCAATCGGAATTAGGCGATTTACTCCAAGGGATGCATCGGTAAGTAAAGCCAATTCGCCCTCTATTAATTTTCTGCCTTTTCTTTTAAAATCGATTGGATCTGGAGTAACCTCATATTTAGATTTATAGTAGTTAACCGAATTAAAATAATCAGTGCCAAATTGCAGCAAAACAGCTTCCCATTGAGTTACAAATGCAGTCGGCATATCAATATCAACCACAATAAAGAGATCGCCGATTGAAGCCTCTATTCCAGGTTGCGGCACAACCAAAGACTGTTCGGTTTTAACGGTATCAATTACAAACTTTTTTGTTGAATTATCAAATGATGATATCTCAATTTCATAACCTGCCAATTGTCCTGTTTGAAATATTACCTTCGCTGTTAAGCCTGGCTTTAAAGCGGTGTTAACATTGAAAGGAATATCAATACACTCGAAAGTAAATTCATCAGTGGTATCACTTACTGTCCCTATAAATTGAGGGTAAACTTCTGGAAACTCAACGTTATCTTCATTTGTCGGAGGATTGTTTGGGCTTGGCGTCAACTCCAAAGGTCCATTTAATTGTAGCTTTTGCGAAAAGTTACGATATCCATCAGGAAGATTACGAGAGCCACCAAAAACGGTTAACCTGGTTACTGGTGCATTCTCACTTTCATTGGTTCGCTTTATCTCATATAATCCATTTCCTTGTCCATAAGCAAATGATAACCCACTATTCTTAGTCTTTACTTTAAAATTGATGGTGCGATTGGTAAACCAAACCTCTGTTTGAAATACATCAACTAATTGAGATATCGCCTCTAAGCAGTTGGCATTACTAAAATTCACCAATCGAGTTTCTGTAACGTCGATCGCTCCCAATGACCAAACACCTGGCCATTCTCGATTTAGATTTAAAATTAACAGATTGGCAAAAGTGAGAAGGTCTCCATTGATACTGAAATCCTTTTCCTTCAGCTGATTTGTCGGGTCAATCGAATAATATCTTAAGCGCTTAAATTTATACCACTCTGATTCAAAAATACAATTAAACAAATGTCGCTTGTCGGCAAGTTTGGTAATTACGGGAAGTTTATCAATCAGGTAATAAGTATTACCCATTATCTCAACCGTATCATCTAATAATAATGCTACTGGGCTGCTGACTGTCTGCATGAAGTCAAGCGCAACGAAGTTTACCCCGTTGCGTTGTCTTTGTAAATAACCACCAGCCAATGGATTGACATCCAAGATTGGCGTACCCCTTCGTTTAATTGTTAATGCCATTAGTATAATTCCAAAAACTCCGTATTATCTTCATCGAAATCATTCACTCCAAAGTCAAATACATAAATATCGGATTCGCTTGGTGTCCCAATCAAATCAACCATCTTATTCATGTAATTGATTGATTGAGTTGTATCGGCAAAACTGCTTTTACCCGTAATTGGAGTTCCGTCAGACTTGTTCTTACGCATCATTGACCCGTTAACGGCATAGTTATCAACTCCTGCCCCTAATTTAGCTGCAACTTTTTGAGGGTAAGCCATTGTTGAAGGATCTGGATATCCAGCAGGGATTGAAGTTCCATACCATGCAATTCTTTTCCCTGACCAGTCGGCGATCAACGGTCTAAGGAAGTCTGCGCATAAATCTGTAATTCTATCCACTGTTTTTCCTGAAGTATCCGTGCCTGGATGTAATCCATCTGGGATGACATTTGTAAAAGTGTTTACTCCATCCCTGTTTATCACATTCATCTTTGTAGATAAATCTAAGAATGGAGCATTCCAGTAATCAGCGATAGCCTTTTGAGTAACAATGAGCGGCGCAGTTAAATTCTTGCCTGACTTGTCTTTCGAGAAGAACCCGATAAAAGCAATAATCGCTCTAGGTTTTGCGTTCAATAGAGCAGAAATTACAGTATTGCTTGCTCCTTGAAACGTATTAAGGTTTTTGTTAGTTGAAGCCACATAACCTACTCTCTGAATCCCTGTGCTTATTCTTATTGTTCTGCCAGTTAACTGTGCATTCTCTACGTTTATTCTGATGAAAGCGCTATTAGTAGGAGTGGTAAAGTTACCTAGCTCGTTTGGCTCACCACCACCGACCTTCCCAATTAATGATTGCGAAGGATTGTAGAAGAATACTGTATTTGCAAAACCTTTATAAGAACAATAATACTCTTCATTTGGTTTAATTGGCAAAAATTGACTATAATTAAAACCACCGCCTACTGTTGGAATACCAGAGCCATCCAAATACATACCTGATGTGTAATTCATGTCTAAAGTAATGTTTGGGGCTGTTTCAGACTTAACTCCCTTAACTTTGCCGACGTACTCGGCTACATCTACTATTTTTGTGTAGTCAGCTAAATCTATTGCAGACGAAGTATAATCGGCTATCCAGTTTGACCCATTAAAAATAAGTTTTGCAGATAAAACTGGATTTCCGGCAATACTTGCTGGGATTGTAATCGGAACGTTGTTAATATCCTTAAAATTTGGATAAGTAACACCTGGCTTGGCATCATAAACTTGAGCAAGTGCGGGACTACCAGGATTAGTAGAAGCAACAGCTAAACCTTTATAGTCACCTTTAATATCATTTATTGCGAAAAGATTTGTATCTCCGTTTATCGATACGCCTAGTATTTTTGCGCCAGCAATAGAAGTAGCTAAATTAAACTGATCTATGCTTTGGTTTTCATTTAATTGCGGTAATGTTTCTTCTGCCATTATGGATTTGTATTTATTAACTGTCCTTTTGTTGATGTAATGAGCACTCCTGTTTTAGTTGTCAGGAATGCGTATGGTTTAAGTAAGCTTGGAACAGGTTCCCTAAATGTCACTTCGTATTTAGCACCGATTTTAGTCGAACCTTTTATTGGACTAAGCCGCCTGAATGAAGGTGATTTAACATAGTACAAGAAGAAAGACCGGCTTAGTTCTTCTACGTACAATCTCTTTGTGCCAGGTGATCTGATCGTGTTGATGAACGTATTATAGTTGTTCCAAAAATCAGTCTCACTATAAGCCACTATTGCCATTTTCAAAGTGATTTCACGATCTTTGAAAAGCAAGGGTTGTGAAAGATCAACTTCAACACCATTAAGTTCTGGCCAAGCATATTCATCTATTGGTTTTGTCTCAGGTAATTGCAAAAAGTCGTCACTGCCAGATTCGACAATAACTCCAATGCTTTCTAAATCAATCCCATTTAAATAATATTTGCTCATAACTTATGGCTTGATACCTCCTGCGCTCTGTAAAGGACTATAACCGTTTGAGCCTTTAGCCATTGCCAAAATCCCTGCTTCAATGTTAGCCAGTCGATCAGTATTGTTTGCAGTCCTAAGTGTATTTGCCTCAATTTTCACTTGTATAGCAAAGCTATCTAATGCGGTTAGGTATAAATCGCCCAAGGATTTACCAATAGGAGCAAGTAAAAGATTCGTTTGAAGCTGAGCTAGTCTCATGCCGCCTGTTTGACCTGCTAATAAGGTTATGCTTTCTTGAGAGGCAGCCGAATAAGCACCTTTAAGAGAATTGCTAGAATTGCCTGCCCCAGTCAAATCAATACCAGTAGCTTTACTCAATGCATCTAAATCAGCTTTAGCTTTGGTACTGGCAGCTAAGTAAGATATTCTTAAAGTATCTATTTCGTCTTTGGTTAAACCTCCCTGAGATAACTCAGCGAATTGAGTATAAAAAGCCTGCAATTGTTTTCTGATCAACTCACCTTTGAAACCGTTTAGTAAACTTTTTTGAATCGTTTCTTCAAAGGTTTTACCGAAATCCTGAGTTCCATCAGTAAGTGTTTTAATAAAATCATCTGCAACCTCGGCAAGTGAAGTTCCAACAACCTCTTGCCTTAAACTATTTACCAATTCCTCAGCTGTTTGTTTAGCTTTTAATAGATTGGTGACAATCGTAGAAGTATTTGCATCAAGCTTACCTTCATCGAGCAAACGTTGAAGTGAGTTGATATCGGAAGGTAACTTTAACTTATCTAAGGCAGCTTGATTTGCTTTAACAAAGGCATCAACAGAAAGACCAAAAACACCTGTTCCCTCCCCGTTATTAATTTTAGTTAGAACGTCGTCCAACTGCTTATTGCCTGATAAAGAATATTTGGAAGTAAGCTGACTCGCATACTTCGCCTGATTATCTTGCGCCTGCTTAATTGCTTCGCTATAATTGGAAATTCTTTCAGTACCATAAACATCATTGAGCAATGCAATCTGTCTCTCCAATGCTTTATTTAAAGCTTCGGTTTGCTTGTTTTGCAAATCCCTTGAGTACGCCGCTTGTTCTTCACGTTGAGCTGATTTATCGAATAAACCAACAATCCCTTGGAAGATTGACATTCCAGCCGCAAAAATTCCTAAGCCTGAACTTAACTGGCCAAACACATCGCCTTTGCCTTGAGCAATTTTTAGGCTTGCCATACTGCTCTTGATATTGCCTACCTGACCAAGTACATTTCCAAGTGTGCTTAAAACCTTACCAAACTCCTCGTCTAACTTTCCAACCTCGGAAGCAACCCCATCAACTTGACGAGCAAGATCGATAAGCGCCTGGCCAGATCCGTTCCGAATGGTATTTTCGACCTCATTAAAATATTGATTGATTTCAGCGATTTGTTTTGGGTCAACAATTTTACCAGCCTTAATCTGCTTAGCTAAATCTACCCGAGCAGATTCTAGAAGCTTCATCGCGCTTTTCTTCGATAGATTCTCTATACCAGTAAAGAGGTCACGATAAGAATCGATTTTCTTAGCGTTGGCATCATCCAATTGCTTTAGATCGGCAGTATATCGCTTTTCTCTCTCTTCAATAGCACCTGGATTATTTTCCATTGCCTGAATATCTCGCTGATAAGTTTCCGTTAAGTTTTTTCGCTTGTCAGCGTAACTCATGAATTCTTTGAGAAGAGCATCAGTTTTCTTTTGTTCTTCTTTAACCGCCTGATCGCTCGCCTCTGTAATTACCTTAAGCTGCTCGACCGCATATTCGCCAGGTCCATCATTACCACCTTTGGCTTTAGGATCTCCGTTAAGATTGTATTCTCTGTTTTTTAGATTTTGCAAATAGGTAGAATCAACGTCAATAAGCTTGGCGTATTTTGCTTTAGCTTTCTCAATACCGAAATCACTTTTATATTGCTCAAAATCAGCATATAAGGCCTTTTGAACTTCTAATTCTTTTTTAAGAGATTTGGCTTTATTCTCATCAGACTTTGCGCTTTTCTCCTCCGATTCGGCAACCTGAAGGCCAGAAAGATTGACTTTCAAACCTTTGTTTTTGATGGAATTGTTAAACGCTATAGCTTTATCGGTAAGCTTTTTATACTTCAATTCAATATCCAATAAATCTTGATCATCATCGGACTTCTGTTTTGCTCTACCTTTTTTCGTTAATGAATCTATTTCGGCCTGTAAAGTTCTTTGAGCGTTTAATGCTGTTTCAAGTTTTCTAGCTTCTGCCGTTTTCTTTTTATCGTCTTCAGGGATATTAGTTTCAGTTTGCACCCCTGCTGCTTTTTTATCCTTTTTTAACCCGTTATACTCACGTCTCAAAGCTGTTAAGACTTTTTGCTCATTATTATAATTTTTTATAGTGGTCTGAGTTGCGCCTAATTGAATAGCCTGTTCGTAGGCTTTATCTCTCAGATTTGTCCTGTCTATTATAGCTTGTTTCTTCTTCTCGTCGTTGAGTAACCTAAAATTTTCTAACGCTCTTTCAACGACTGTTAATGACCCAAATCTTTTAGCTTCATCATCGACATTTGCTAATATTGCATTAACGCCTGTCCCACCTCCAATAGCTCTAGCAAGGAATGTTTTAATGGAACCAGAATTGAATAAAGACCCTATAGCTTTCACGGCTCCAGTTGCACTATCTACAATATATTTAAAGAAAGAAGCAATGTTTCCCTTAGTGGTTTCATTTGAAAAGGAATTGGATAATTTTTCTAATGAGGCGGCTAAATTTTCATTTTTTAGTTTTGCTTGTTCAGCGGCCAAAGTGGCCTCAGTAAAATCTCGAGTTGAATCTTGGATGTGACCATTTAATTCGGCTTGTCCAGCAGATAATGCTGCAATAGTTTGTGATACACCGCCTTGAGTTAATTTTAATGACTTCAATATATCATTAAATGACGTGGTTGTAGTTCCTCCCTTCGCAAGTCCTGCAAAAAACAAATCAAGCGCTTTCTTGGCGTCAGTATTAATTATATTGGTAAAGTCTTTTAATGTAAGGTTTGCGTCAGCTATTTTAGCAACAGCCAAGAATTTTTCTCTGTTGGTTGTTAATGCAGACAGTAAACGTTTAAAGGATGAACCTGCAACTTCCGCACTTACACCATTCTCCTGAAGTACAGCCCCGTATGAAAGAATAACCGGTAATGACAGTCCAGCCTGTTTTGCGATGCCACCGACACGCTCACTAAAATCAGCAAGATAATCACCCGTAGCTAGACCAGATTGACCCAATCCCAATATCGCAGATCCAATTTGATTTAGTGATTTTTCTACATCACCTCCATTGGATTGAGTTACTTTAAAGATATTATCAAGCACACCTAAGGACTTGGCAATACCTTCCGCGCCTCCATCGAGCTCTCCAGACAAGGCAACTGCTAATTGATCTATTGCCTTTGTAAATCCTGCCAGTTGATCTTTTGCAATACCTAATTGACCACCAATAGCAGAAATTTCAAGTAAACCTTTTAATGATGTTCTTGTATCAATTTTTTTTAACTGCTCAGCAAGATTTTCAGCTTCAGCAGCAGTTAATCCAGCTGTACGACGAACATCAGCAAGTGAATCTGATATCTGAGCATTGGTATCTAAAATTTGTTTGGCACCTGCGAGCAATGCGGATCCTGTTACGAATCCAGTTAAGAATCTGCTTAAACCTTCATAAGCTTTTTGATAATTACCAACATTACGTTGAAAATTACCCATCTGAGCATCAAATGCTTTGAGTCGGTCGTTTAAATCGTTGTATTCTTTAATTTGAGCCCTAAGAGTTGGCGACATTCCTGCCATTCCAATCGAGGTAGATTTAATCTGTATTCCTAATTCCTTAAGTCGTTTCTGCGCTTCGTTATATGATCCTGCGACATCCTGCGCTGCCTTTCTAGCTTCTCTGGCTTCTTTGGTTAGCTTCTGTTGCTCTAATCTATTTTCAACAAGTTTTTTTGTTAATTCAGCGGTTTCTGATCCGGTTTTTACCCTTGCATTTCTAAACTCTTGTTCTTCTTTTTTAAGAGCAGCAAGTTCTAATCTCGATTTGCGTAATTCCTCTTGGAAAGCTAATTGAGAGTTTTTAAAAGCAGCACTTTGAGCCGAATTAGTCGTGATGTTTAAATCCTTGTATATCTTTTGAAGTTCAAGGGCATTCTTCTTAGCTTCGTTGATATCCAACCTTGCCGTAAAATTCAAACCTCTATCCCCGCTAACTCTTGATTTTGCCATAATAAACAAAAATACCCAACTACCTAGGGGGTGGCGGTTGGGTGCGTTTACTTGGGGTATTTGGTAAGAAAAATTTATATTTGGAAATATGTTCACGAACCATTAGCTTAGGGAAAAATTAATCTCTCAATTGAAAACAATCGGACACCACACATGTAATAATATCGGAGGTGAAGAAAAAATTCTGGAACAATCTCCATTTCTTTCCGAAAAAGATAGATTTGGTAATGCACCTTTTTTAGGATTTGGATACTATTATTGGGACAACAATATAGATCAAGCCCACATTTGGGGTAAAACTCGATGTAAAAATAATTATGTTATTGTCAAGTCCGAGTTAACTTTAGAAGGAAGGGATTTTTTAGATCTAGTCGGCAATCGAGCTGATATGATTGAGTTCGTAGCCTTACATGCAAAACTTTCTGCAGAGCATAATAATGGAAAGCAATGGCCTCTTGGCAAATTCATTGAATTTCTTAGAAAATTAAACACAACAAAATATAAAGGTATATTTCCTTGGAAAGTAAGCAGAGCTGTCGATTTGAAAAGTGTATCTTCCATCAAACCTTCTGCTTTTAATTTTGTTTACAAGAAGGATAACTATACGGATTTGAATCCTTGTATCGTTATTTGTTTATACGAAAAAAACGATGTAATTTTGCAGTCCAAAATTTTGATTAATCAAAATTGATTATAAATATGAAAACTCAACTATCCCCATTAGAATTACTTGAAAAATTTTTCAATGATAATTCCAAAGATGCTATTAAAGCAATCTTAAGTGAGTTTGATGAAAAATCTTTCGATGGACCATCTGTCGAAGATTACTTTAACAACTTCCACAAAGAATTTGAAACCTTTCATAATGTCAACTTTACCTGTGAATACAGTAAAATGGATAAATTGAACGACATAAAGGATTATCTTAAAGAAATCCATATGAAAGATTTGTTCACATATAGAAACTCAGTAACAGTTAAGAGTGCTAAGGCTGAATTTAAAAGCGAGGCAGAAATTCCACCAACTTATAGTCAAGCTGCTTAATATGGCAAAAATACAGTTATTAAATGTTCAGTTCCCAGAAGTTAATATGGAAACAGATTCATTTGATCCTCACATAACCGACAATATAAGCGAACCAAAATTCGGTGTAAATTGCTTAACATCTAAAGCAAATTCTAAGAGTTTTGCCATTAAGTTTGATATTGGGTTGAAAAATGAGAACAGGAATTTTTCATTAAAGATAACCTCCGTAGCACATTTTGAGTCTGATGAAGACCTTGACGATGGATTTCTAACTTCAGATTTTGTTGTAGTAAATGCTCCTGCTATTGCTTTCCCATATGTGAGGGCATTTATTTCCAACTTCATACTTTCAAGTGGCTTTAGCCCTGTTTTTTTGCCAACTTTTAATTTTATGGCAATGGCGTCAGCAAGAAAAGAAAAGGAGCTTAAAGCAAAAGCATCGCCTAGGCAATTAAAGAAAAAAAATTAACACCAAAGCCCCCGCCAAAAACGAGGGCTTTTATTTTTTAGAATACATCCGCTGCATCACGCTCTTCCAATTTTGGTTCTGGACTTGTTGAATTTTCTTCTTCAGCGGATGTCATTGCCGATAAATAAGTCATGTACTTAACAAAAGTACATTCCCATAATAGTTGATGTTCGGACATAAAACCTTTAAGGTGCCTGCCAAAGGAAATTATACCAGAATGTGGGAGGCTATCTACTCTCTCCCGTCTAGCGGACTTGCGCTTGGATTGAGGATTTGCACTGTTCCCCTTGCCAAGACAATAGAATTCAAAAAAGACTGCATACCCATGTGATCGAGCGCTTGAAAAAAGCAATCATAAAGGTTATCTACAATAAAATTGTTGTTGATAAATCTGATTAGGTTTTCATCGGGTTCATGCTCATTGTTCTGAATTGAACATGCAACGATATATGTTACATCTGCAATATGATCTTTTATAATTGGAATTATCGTATCGAACGTAGCTTCCCCATATATTTCAGTGGGTAACAATAAAGCCCTATTCGCAATACGGAACATGTTGCCTACAACACAGCTTGTAATTACAATTTCCCTTTGATTTTCTACCTCACGCAATGGTTTTCTTAATATTTTATCAAGTAAACTACGCTTAGGTAAAGGATCAGGCGAAATAATAGGAATAATCAATTTAAATGGCTTTTTTCCAATTAAACTTTCTACAGCCTCTGATATATTTTGTTGATCAGTCATAAAATTATTAGATATTAAAAAGGCCTAACAGAATGCCAGGCCTTTTCATATGAATATTTAAGGTTTAAGCAATTGTTGCTGTAACCTGAGTTGTTGATGAAGTTTCAACACCTGCACTATCTACTGCTGTTAATCTGAAAACATATACACCAGTTACTAATCCGCTAACTGAATTGCTCAATGCACCAGGTGTTGCCATTACTGCTTGAGATGGACCAGATTCTTGTGTCCAATATTGAGAAATAATTGTTTTACCTGCTGCTGGAGTTGCCGTACCAGTTAATACTTTTGGATTGGTAGTTGCAGTACTGTTTGTTCCTGCCGATACTGTTGCAGGATTTGCGTTGATTGGCGCACCATTAGCATCGAACCATTGTTTGATTGCAATCGCTTCTTTACCGTCAATGGTCATGAAACCTTTTAATTCTCCAGTAATTACAAATTTCTCAACGTTGTTAAAAGTTAATGGATCCGCTGTTCCTAAAGTTGCATCGATGTTTGGAATGGTGATGATTGCTTTCTTTCCGTTCTTCAATGATGTAAAGATTTGCAAAGCGATGTTTGCCACTTTTCTTTGCGCAAGCTCCGTGATAGTTGAAGTTGCAGGATCGTAAACAACATTCGACATTAAAGCCTCAACTTTTGGATGCTGATCCAACAGTGAAATTGAAATCTGATCAGGATTACCAGGTGTTGAGAAAGTAACGTAAGAAGCAGATTTACCATCAGCGATGATACGCTCTAATGTATCTACGTTTTTTGTTCTGGTAAATGTACCTGGAGCAATGTTATCCAACTCAAACATGTTAGACAATACTGATGTGTTGGATGCTGGACCAATAAGGACTTTATCGAATCCGGCAATTGTGTATTTTTCCATAATTTGATTAAATCTTGGTGCTCAATTGAGCGATTAAATATTTTTAAAATTTCTTTGTGATGCTTGGTACCTAAATCTTAGATTTGCAAAATAGCTTCCATCGGTGTCTTGCATGATAACTGGTAAACTCTCAATCCAACATTCAAAATCATTGCCTTTATAGCTATCCACACGTTTCTTTACTGCTTTCGCTAAATTACTTAGGGTCGCTTGATCGGGCAATTGAACTGGCTTATTGTCGACGGTTGATATTATTGCAGGAGCGTAGCAATTAATAGATCCAAAGCCGATTTGCTCAGCTGTATTACTAATGGATGGGCAATTTACCACGATACCTTTTTTACTGGCACCAGTGCTCTTAATACTTGGTTCTACTTTACCTCCATCAAGCATTGCTTGAATAGATGCTACGTTAATTAATGCGCGAACATCGGTAACTACATCAAACCCATCTTTATAAACTGTTTCCATTATTGCAACGCCGTTTTTAATTCAGTTTCGAAATAAGCATAAGAACCACTGATAACATCTTTTCCTTTAGCTTCTACATAATAAGCGTATTCTTCTCCTGCAACCAGAGCCATTGATAAACCTTCTCCCTCATCAATTAATTTTGCAACAAACAAAGCATAATCCTCTCCTACTGCCTGCCCTTCAGTTCCCGCCACCAAATCTTTGAAATAGGCTTCTACAACTTCACCGTTATAAATGATTAGGTAACCAATTGATGATCGAAGGTTCCAGGTGATGTTGTTAAACGTAGCCTTTGCAACTGCTCGCTCTACGAATGCTATACCAGACTGTCTGTAATGATCAACCAATTCATCAAACCATTCTTCAACATCATCATTAATGATTTTGTCAAGTTCATTGTAATCGAAATCAGCCGTTATAGTTATCATACTTCTAATCTGTGAGAAAGTTGGCCTTTATAGACTGCTCGGATAATTCCTTCAAAATGCACATAGCCGTTGTAGGCATCAATAACCTTAACTGACTGATTGACCTGTGGAACTTCTCCAACATCACAACGAATTGTACCAACTTGCAAAACTTCGGTACTATCTTCATTTTTGAAGGTTTTGGTTGCACCATTACTTCCTAAATGAAACCTGCAAGGCGTTTGTTTTTCTTCTCCAGGTGCACCAGGTATTGGGTAGCCTTCAGGCCTTTGAGTCGCCTCTCCATCAGCCGTTCTCCATTTCAAAACATGCGGCCTCAAGTTTACCATATCTGCTTTTGCTTTACGGTCGGCTTTAATGGAGCGAAAGGATCAGCCATTTTCCACTTGCGATACAAGGCACTTACAATACCTTTATTATCGTTTGTGAACTTTACCGAAACATCATCCTCCTTCATTTCGCTAACACTGATAGATTCCAAAAGAAGCGTCACATAAACCATATCCAAAGCCTTGCCCATTGCATCCACATCGTATTGTGCAGCCCCATTGAGTTTTGCCTCATATAATGCTAAATCAATATCCGCTGATGTAAGGGATAAGTTTCTGGTTTTGGTTGTTAACGCTTCTTTTATGGTCATTATGCTTCTTCTACGTAACCAATACTGATTAAATGATCAATTCTATCCTGTGATAAATGACTGATCTCGGATTCATCATTGTATTCTTTAGAGAAATCATCCTTATCACGGAACGATTTACCTTCAACTACTTTGAACTTTCCGCTACCTGCAGGTGGAGCAACAATCGCATCGTAAATACTATCAACTTGCTCAGCTGAATAACCTTTTTCATCAGCCAATAAGGCTTCTTTCAATTCAGCTTCGGTCTTACCGTCTGAATGAAGCGATCCGTAAGCTTTTACGGCCGCTTTAAGTGAGTTTTTATTGAAATTTTCCATTATGCTTGAACTGTTTTAGAATCAAGTAAGTAGATTTCATCTACGTTGTTGATTACTGGTAAAACCAAAGCCTGAGAAGAAGTAAACTCTTTTAATGGATCTACTTTGTGGAATTTAGAAACCAAAATGAAACCGTCAGCGACTTGATAGTCAACTGCTTTATTCTTATGGTTCATTTCCGCTAAAGTTCCCCAGGTTAATGTTCCAACCTCTTCAGTAGTTAAGAAAACTACAGCACCTTCAGCCCAAGGCTTGCGATTAGTTTTATTGCCGTCTTTTTCAGTTTTAACAGTACGATTAACCAAAACTACTTTCCATCCAAATTCACCCATGATGTAGTTCATAGCTTTTTCTCTATTTGGAGTTGGTAAAACGGAGTTAGTATTAACTGCAATATCCAAAGAGCCTGCGTAAGCTTGCTTGAATTCAGTTGACTTCAACATGTTGTTGAAAGCAAAATCATCCATCATTACAGTAGTAATGGTATCTCCGTTTGCATCCGCTACACTTTTTACACGATTAAAATCGCTTATAGGTGTTCCACTTGCACCTGCCGACCAAACTACAGCTACACCAAACTTGTTAGCAGCCTTATAGCCAAAATCTACACGAATACCTAAGCCTACATTTTCTGTATCTGGAATAAGTGTAACGCCAGTTGATAATGCTTGTAAAAACATAAACTCAAGACGTTCGTAAATACCAGTAATACATTTTGCAGTATCTTGGAAAAGCTTTTGAACAATTGTAGATTCCTGGCTGCCTGGATTATTTGTTAGAATATCCAAATCGGTCATTGCTCTCTCGCTCAAAGCTAATTTCATACCCAGCTTTGGGATCTCTCCGTCAGCTTTAGAAATAGCATCACGTTTTTTTAATGGTAGTGGCGAATCCATCGATACAACATCAGCTGCAACCGCTGCACCATCTACGTTAATTGAATTCCATTTTAGAGTTGGAGAATACTCTTTGCGCAACATCGTCTTATGCAGATATGTTAACGGTGTTTTTGTGCCGTTGATTTTCTCAACAACCTTCGCAACTAAGGGCTTGAAATACTTCGCAACCCATGCGGTAAATAATGTAGGTTCCATAATTAATCTGCTCTATAAATCATTAAGGGTTGAGCAGTTTTAACTGCCGATAATACTGAAGTAATGGTATATTTTTGCGCATTAGGGTTTACCGTTCCCCTATCCATTAGTCCTACGAATGGCTTAGTCTTCAATACTGAAGCTTGAGTTACGTATGGAGAAATGCTATGATTTGCAGGTAACGTTCCATAAGCAGAACCCGATACTGGGAATGGCTTAAGATTTCCTGTGGCCGTCTCTTGAATTACAACATGACCACCTGGAATAATATCCGGTGTCCAGTCTGTAACATCCAAAGTAGCACCACCAGGTTTACCGCTGATATATTCAACAATTACAATAGAATCGTTACCGGTATCCAATGCTGTTGAATCGTTTGCTAAATTTCCGATTGCTGTTGACATTTGTCTTTTTGTTTAAATAATTAAAGGATTACATCTACTACCGCATCAACTTCTGCTGCTGTAGCTTCTTTTTTACCTCCTGCCGGAGTAAATACACCTCCCGCTGGTCTGTCTCCGCCTAGTGCACCGTTAGCGTTTTCCTGAATCAAAACCTTATAGCTTTCAGCCTTTCCTTCTTTCCATGTGTTGAAATGTTCATCATCATTGAAATTTAAAAGGTCGAAGTCTGCTAGCTTATCAGCTTTTAATACTTCAGGCAAACCTTCCAATGTTTTAGCGTATTGTTCCCTACGGGTATTTGCCACTTTCTCGCCATTAATGGCCGCGATCTGATCTGTCAAAGCTTTTGTTGATGCTGCTTGGGCTTCCAATAAGGGTTTCAGCCATGCTGGTGCATCTTCTGGTAAATCAACTTTACCTTCTTTTGCGCCCTTTTCAGCAGCTTCTTTGTCTGCTTTTTCTTTATCATCAGCAATCTTCTTTGCTTTGGCTCTTTCGTGATCATCTAATGAAGCTATATCCTTGAAAGGAGTTAGTTCGTTAATGGCATCAAGGTTTGCATCAATTGAGGTGTCGTCCGATTCGTCCGTTAATCCTTTTTTTGCACGAGCAACAATTGCATCGATTCTTGTTTTTGATAGGTTCACTCCTGCTGCTTTCGCTTTCAGTCGTGCTGCGATCTTTTCTTCAAGTGTCATAAAATGTGTTTTTGGGTTTTGCTAAGTTGCATCCGTTAATTACTCGTCCTACACCTTGCGGTTAATTCTCGCCTTTAAGCGATATGAACCCAAAAATACCCCTACCCTTTCGCCTGCTAAACTTTGTAGGCTTACCAACGGCACCTAGTAAATTAAATTTGGTTTTACTAATATTATTAGCAAGATTTGTATAATGAACCACCATGACTTTAAATTCAAGGCACAGTTTGTTGATGAGGTAATCGATTGTCGGCTTCAATTGTATTGGCCAGACAATTACTATCTGTTTCTCGATAACCACTTGAATGGAATATTAATGAAGCGATCTGATTCTTGGACTTTTACACCAACTGGTACTCAAGAATATAACTCAGATGATATTTTAATACTTGCAGAAATGGTCAAAACTAATTTCAACTACTAATGTTATAAAAAACATGAATACACAGGAGTTTACAATGTACCACTCAGATGGAACCGTGAAGGTTAAACTTGAGCAGGAAGATGAAGTTTTCTTTGTTTCCATCAATGATGATTTTTTGGGTTCAATGGAAATGGTCACGAATGCTGATGTTGATTTCACAACTGATGATCCTAAGTTGCAGGAGTATGTTGAGGGCATATCGATGTATCTGCGCAATGACCAGGCTAAAATGAAACTGGGTGAAAAGCTTATGGAAAGGTACTCACCTAACCTGGTCACTTATCAGTACATGAATGATGATGTATTAGAATTGGTTGCACATCCAGAGTCTGACATTGAAGAATTTGGCAATGCAATTCGTGATTTAATATATGATGATGTAGAATTTGAATCTAAACTAAGCGTTGTATTGAGCAAGGAAGGAAGTGGTAAAACTTTTCATTTTGATATAAATTAAGATGCTAAAACTAAGATACAATCTAAAGCATCCAATGCGAACAGACTTTCACTATCAAATATTTCAAATTAAACCAGGGGAACCTTACCAATTTTTCTTCAATGACAATAGGATTGGCAGCATTGAAAAGGTTGATGGCAAATGGGAACAAATTAGCGGAAGGCAGACACTCGATTCTATAGTTGAAGACATGGGTAAATTTATTGAGCAAAATTCGTAAATTAGTTTATGTGTTATACTGCAACCCAAGTGGTAAAAGCTTACGAACTACAAAGCTTTTATACTGCAACCATACCAGAGCAACTACCAGATTCTGAATATTACAAGGCTGATGGATTTACTCATCCATCATTGATCGTATTGAATGGCGATCGAGAATTGAAACTTATGCAATGGGGATTAATTCCAATTTGGGCAAAAGCTGATGCGGCGGCAAAACTTTCTAACAGCACATTAAACGCAAAATCTGAGACCGTAAGAACCCTACCATCCTTCAAGGGAAGCATTGGTAAAAACCGTTGCATTATACCAGTGAATTCATTTTTCGAGTACAAACACGTCGATAGAGATAAACTTCCATACTGCATCCATCCAAAAGAGCAGCCATTCTTTAATTTAGCTGGAATATACTCTAACTACAAACAACCTGATGGGAATTGGATAAGCACTTTTAGCATTCTTACACAACCAGCAAATGTGTTTATGGCTGATATCCACAATTCAGCCAAAAGAATGCCGATGATGCTGTCAAATAATCTTATTGATGATTGGATCAATCCTAACTCCCCTTCAAGCCTGATCGATGATATTATGCAATTTGCTTGCGATGATTCGAGTCTAGCAGCATATAGAGTAAGAAGAGATTTAAAGAAAGCGCCTAACGATTCTTCGGTTCTATTAGGTGTGAGTGAGCAACCAGAAATACCGAGTAATGATAATTTATTTACTTTATGATATGGGATTAGAAGAAAATCGTGAAGAATGGGAAGAAAAGCGCAATCCTTACACCAAACAGTTACTAGCTAATTTACAGGAAAGATATCCTGATGCTGATATTCAACTTAACGCTGGAACCATCTTTTTGAATAAAGCTGGTGATCCTGAAAAGGATATTAAACAATGGCTATACAACATCTTGGAAAGTTTACCAGAGATCCCACATCAAATTGAGCGTGTACAATTTGTTATTTATGAGAATGGGGAAATGCGTGTACCAATAATCATAAATCCAGCAGAAGAAGATGCTTATGCTATTCAAAATGCAATTGACCGAAAGCTGCATTTCTCAGGTGGATCTAGTTATTTAAAAGCTTTACCACTTAATAATGAATACTATAACAAGAAAATTTAACTTTCTGAATGTTCAATATCGGATGAAAAGCCGATAAGTCAAAATATCGGGTAATTAGCCGATATTACATGTTGCTCTCGATTACCAACTTCATCGCTTTTAATCTCCATAATAGCGGCTGATTTACCCGACTATCTGGATTGGCCTTTAAAGGCGCTAAATGCGATTCCAAGAAATGAGCGTAATCATTAACTTTCGTTGCGGCATCTAAATAAACTGGCATATCTGGCTTAGGCGCGTTTCTAAACCATTCTTCTAACTCTTGGATATTCATGGTGCGAAAGTAAGTTAAAACTATTTGCGTTTACTTGATGTTTTATCAACATGGACGATAAATTGAAACAAGATGGTCGTGACGATGCTAAAGTAGATTTGAACGACCCAAATGAAGTGAGTTATGCAGCTCAGCAAGCTGGAGTAAGTACTCAAGAATATAAGGAATATGCTAAAGCATCTGGAAGCTCAAGCAGAAAGGTAATTGCTGATTATATTGTTAAACAGAAAGGTAAATAATGCCACGTCGTAAAAAATTTAATATTAATCTTGATGGGATCGCAGAAAAACTTGGAGCGGAAGTTTACAATGAATCGTCTGGGTTCATTTGCTTACTTCCTGCAGATGTGCGTGAAAGTGTACTTGGTCGGGGCGATAGCGTCGCGGAAGCTGTAAACAATTGGGATGCTAAGCTTAAAGCGCATTTGCGCAATGCTGGCCCTGATGATCCAGTTGTTGAGTTTGTCAGAGCGCATTTGAACACAGAGCAAAAAGTTGATACGCTCATGCCTGTCATCCCCAAAGTTCGTAAGCAGGTTACCTGGTCAGACGATAACAAACCCTCTCATGTAATTGAGTGGGAAAATCAGTTTTATCCATACAAAGGGAAAACTACCTAATTGCATGCGGGAAGACTAAGATAATCGCCAGTAATGAAATTTGTTCTTTTTTAAAACATTTATAACCTTACCGTGTTCTTATACCATCATCCACCTATGATGATTCATACTTTGGTTAGTTTGGTTAAAAAGCCCTCAATTATTTGAAGGCTTTTTTTATTTCCTCCTTTTCCTAATTACAAATATACCTAACGTTGCAATCGATGCTAAAAGTGCCGGCGTAAAGTCATCTAAATCGCAGGGAATGTTTGTAAAAGTATATAATGTATTTAAAATCCCACAATCGGTTCCTATACAACAAGCCGTGACTGGGGACTTTTGTGCGACCACGGTAAATCTAGGACATATTGATGTATTGCTTGTAAAAGTGGAAAATGGCGATGTATCATATCGTGGCTTACTAGTGTTTCCTGTCCCAACACCAAAACCATTTCTTTGATAGTATATTTGAGATCCCAACGCATTAGCACATCCATCCATCACTTGAGCATTCAGTACTGAGTGATTGATCATAAATATTGTACTAATTAATAATAGAGACTTTCTCATTAGTGCAATTAGTTGTTAAAAAACTAATTTCACTATAAATCAAGTATTTACCTCTGTTCACTTTGTTCAAGTTGGACAGCTAAATACTTATTATCGATAATGCTTTCATAAAAATTAATTTTTCCCTATCTTGTTGTATGTCAAATAATTTTAAAGAATCAATCAAGCCTTTAGTCGAAATTATTCTACTGATTGCCTTAATATTCATTCTTAGCTGTATTTTTGGCCCAGAGTATTTGTTGTTCTCGAGGCAGTTGTAAGGCTTTCTACCACCTCAACCCCGCTATGGGGTAGCGAGGCTTTGGGAAGAAGGTGGACGTTATCCCTATTGCGTATTTTTATATCCCAACTTGTTTAAGGGTTAATTGAATCGTACCAACCTTTTTCGCTCCCTGCTCCATCAGGAACACTGGGAACTTATCATCAGTACTCCAAACGATATCTTCCCATCTGGAGTAAGGATTACTATTCTGGGCATAATAAAACTTACCCTTATAATCCATTACGTAGTAATACATGATGTTAGGCTCTTTAATGTTATGATCATTGATAAAGGTTGTGTAAACAGTAGCCTGAACCGTTGCAGGTTCGCTTATTTTAGTGCATCCTGCTGCAACTATAGCAAGCAGGATGATTAGTAAAAGTTTTTTCATAATATTTTTAATTTACTTGCCCGACATTGGGCTAACATCCTTGCTCTTTAAAATATTCCCGGAAATCCTGCCATTGCTTGTTAATCCAGAAACCCCAATACCTCACATATTTGAATCGAATTACCAGTGTGAAAGCAGGCTTGTTGTTAAGTAGTTCTACTCTATGTGTATGGGTCGCTTTACGAAAAATAATCATGCCTGGATAAATTCTTTTGGTTACACGCTCAGTTAAGTTCATAAATCCGTACTTTGATTTCGCAAAAGTCACTTCATTATATCCTCGCCACAATATTAAACTTATGAATGACCACGGATGATCATGCAAATCATCAGCATCACTCCTGTGGAACTTATGGAAGTAAATAGCAAACTTTTCACGTTTGAGTAAAATCCATCTGGTCAAATAAGGCTGATCATAATCCCCTCGGGCTTCACAACCATGAATAATTAGCTTTTTCACTGCTCCCCCACTGGTTTTTCGTAATGGTAATCCTTAACGCTGAAAGGCTTGCCTTCAACATCTTTAAGGAACAGCCCAATACGTTCGCCCCAAACCATACCTGTTTCTTTTTGAAATGCTTTCGCTATTTCTGCGCCTTCCTGAAGCAAAACCTTCAGTCGCTTATTCTCTCTCTCTAAAATTGCTGTTTGTGTCATGTTAAGCAGCCCTCCTATTCAATTTCGCATTATGCGAATACCTCAACCTGTTTGATTTATTCTTACGGGACTTACCAGTACCGAAACGCAAACCGTATTCTTTTGGGCTTAGTCCAGCATCCTTAAATAAAAAAGGATTGAAGTCCAAACCACCATAAGCATTTACATTGATTGCTTCTTTTGATTTACGGTATTCACGGGTTGCTTTCATTTCGCCAGTAGTGCGAACGTTTGCTTGTGCAGTTAATGGTTGAGTAGCTTGCGCGCTTCCCATTAATCCAGCTAATGCCATAGCGAACCCTGCGCCAATTAGCCCAAATCTGTTATTATTTCTTCTCATATTATTTGTTGTTATTGATTATGCTACAAAGTCATTCCTTGATCTTTGCTGCGTTTAATTTTATTTTTATTCTTGTGTTTGGCGAGCGATTTACTTGCACCTGCGAAACCAATGATGGATAATCCAATTAGGACTATTCCGAATGCGATGAATGTTGGCGTGATCATGATTTAGCCCCCCTCAGGTAGATTTAAATTTTTAAGCATCCTGATGCAAGTAGCAGCAGTATGTATTAATTCGGTTTTCACCTCGTTGATATGCCCGTCTTCCATTTCGTATTGAACGGCGGCCCTCATTGCCTCACCACTTTCTTCGGTGACGATAGCCATTCCATAAACCATATCCTCTGGCCAGTTTGGATGTTTCGATTCAGCTCTTTTAACCTCATTGAGGATTAAGCTTACTGCAAATTCATTTGTCATATACTTTTGGCTTTAAGTTAAATAAGCTATTAGTGCAAGCGCTGCCCACACTAGACAGTGCTTTAAGTTTGTAAGTGTGGACTGCTCTAGCCTCATTATTCTTGATCCTCTTTAGGCAACGTGAATGTTGTTTTGAATAAATCGAAGAATACATTTTCACATAAGTGTTTGCATATTTCTTTAGTGGGAAATACTCGGCGGGAACCGACATGCGAGAAGGCGATGTCGTAGTAGTAGTCGATAGACGAGAACCCAGAACCCGAACTTGGCGATAAGTCAAACCAAGGGTAATATTTACGCTGATCCCAATCAGTCCAATCAATTGTTTTGCCTTCAGATAGCCAAGAAGCTTTGCTTATCATCCAAATCTTAAATTCAGCAATGGCAAGCTGCTTTATCAGCTTCGTCATATGCTGATGTATCTGGTAATAAATTCGGATCTCTACCCAAAATTTTGCAAATGTCCTCCCATGAGGTTACGTCTAAAATTTTCATATATTCTATTTTTTAATTGGTGTCAATCAAATGTTGGCAGGTGTAAAAAAAGTACGCTGAGGAACCACTCTCAACGTACTAACCTAAACCAACTAAACTGCGCCTTACACGCTTTACCTTTGCCTCATCCTATCGGATTGCCCAGCGAATGGGGACTTTTAATTCGGTACGGGGCTCCCCTGCTACTAGTTATCAGATTTCGTATGTAATTCGACTGTCCCTCTTTATTAAGCTTCTCAAACAGTGTCGAAGCAGCTACGTATTTAGCGCGTTATCCTTTCCGAATCGTACTCAGCCTCACTCATGATTATGGCCTCCCTTACATACTAATTTCATCAAACCAAAGAACCCCTATCTTGATGCATTTCTTTCGCCATGCATTGGCATTTGGTGCGGACTATTGGCACCCGAATTACCCTTACTCTAGTTAGGGCTTCAATACATCGTTTCTAAATGTACTCGTCCAGTCCATGTGAACAGACCCCGACTTGAACGGGGATGATACCTTTGTCTGAGTGTTCTTTTAGATTAATTAATTCTGAAGGGATATCTCCCAACATTTTCATCAATCGCCTTTACGTAGATCCCAAGCTTCTCTGGCTGTCGCATTACGCTTTGAATAGGAGGTATCACGTGTATAAACTCTAGCGTCTACCAATTCCGCCATCTGTTCAATAATAACAAACCTTCTACCTCTGAACCATACTTGCGCTGTGTAACTATGTCGGGCATCTTAACCTGATTCGGCAGGTTTGTTAACGCCAAAGCCACGACTTGTTTCAGATCGTGGCGACTTTCCCATGTTGCAGGGCTTGATTCAAATAACGTTGAGCGATTTGCTTATACAATAATACAAACAATATTCAATATATGCAATATTGCATAATAATTATTTTCACTTTGGCTCAAATGGCCACTAATTGGTTATTTTCGGATCAGTTATTTTAGGAGCCAAAGCAGCACGAGCTGCTTCCTCTACCTTTATCTTTTCGTATTCTTCTTCTGGATTATCAGTAAAAGCAAGTTTGGCTATAGCCGTTTCCTTGCTCATTAAACCAGCGCCTACTAGAGTAGCTATATTCTGGTATTCCTCAGTTAAGTTGCGTGGTAATTTAATTTTAAATTTAGGCTTAATAACCATGCTAATGGAAGGTTTGACGCTTACATTAATTACAGATAAGGCTGGCTTAAGAAAATTAAAGTGTCTTTGCCATTCCATACCCAAATCACCCTGTTGATCTGATTCAGCTTGATTTGTAGCTGGCATAAACATCATCTCAATAGCTACACCAGGTATGTTTGAAGATCCGCTAATTTGCTCCATTGAAATTTGTGGAGTATTAGTCTCATCATATATATCACGTCTTAAATTCTTTCGTTCTTCCGTAGCTGATGCTTGAGATCCTTTTGCTTCAACATATTTAAGATCTCCACCATTTTCTATTTCAAATGATTTTCGAGTGTTCTTCGTTCCACCACCAGACGCTGCTTCAATTTTACCGAATGAGGCCAATATAGGAAATGCACTGATTTGGTTTTCGTCTGCAGTATCTGAGTCTACCTCTTCCACCCGATCTATTTTAGGCAACACATCTGCGTAAATAGTTCTTTTTGTACCGTGAAAAACAAAGTTAGCCTTATCATAAGCTATGGTCACGAAGGTAGGAGCTTCGTCTTTACCTACTGTGTATGTAATAATTCTGTCGGACAAATGCAGATCCAACTTTTCAATGTCATCTTCACCCACTTTAATGGAATATTTACGGGCGCAAGTAATCATATCATTATAACGATTGTAGATAGGGATAGCCAAGCTGCCGTCTTCAGGACTAAAAACAGAAAGTCTCATTTTAAACTTACTATTTGGCGATATATCTCCCCAAAAACCCTCCTCTGCTGGTACACTATACCACACTGCCATACATTGAGTGTAAGTCTTTTTTAGTCTGTCAATTTTTTGACAAACATAATCGAGCTTATTGTCCTCCCACGTCTTATCCATCATAGCGGCCATAGTTTCGTCACTAGCAAAGCCATCTCTAATTCGATAGTCCCTATCGATTCCTCCTGATAGGGCCATCCTAACACTCCAGTCAATAATTATTTTCTGTGTATTTGATGGAATACGATGGACGTCTTTTTTTTCGGTACGATAAGTCATGTTGCCTGCTGCATCGTAAACCCCTGTAGCTACATCAACATCGCGCCATGGTCGATAAGACTGATCTTTAACAACCTTATGGTTTTCAGGTTCAATATCAAAAGCATACTCTGGAATTGTCGGCGCAAGTGCAACAATCTTTTCAACTAACTTTTTTGGTTCGCCCGCTAATAACTCTTGTAGTTCCTCTATTTCCATTGTACACAAAAATAAATGTGTTGGCAATGGCTAACGGTTTGCTTTGCTTACTTGCTTGTGTTGGTAAGCTAAATCCAGACTTGAAGCATTGATGTTATTTTTAAATGAGGGTAATGATCACGCCAGTATTTTAATGTACATATTGAATTACCTCCAAAAACATGTCCATCATAATAAACTGATTGATACCACCAAAGCTCTTTTATATCAGTTCTTTTGAACCTCATTAAACATGGATGTTCTGTATTTTCATCGAATTTATTCCAACGATTATTTACATTAAAACCTAATTTTATAAACACTTCAACAAACTTTTGACCTCCCCAGCAATTATTATTAGGTGAGGCAGCTGCAATTTCTTCTAACGGGAGTCCTGTTAGTATTGCTATACTGGTAAAATGGCCATTTTCAGGATAATACCTTGTCCAATCAAGTTCGTATTTCATAATATTTTTACATTGATAGAGCCCTAACACCCAGTCCTTTTTTCTTGTTGATGAAAGCTAAGTATTCAGCGGAATAATTATGAGTAATCAAATAACGCTTACAATCTGTCGCGTGACCAAATTCTTGATAAGTAATTTTGGTAACTGGATCTTTCTTCGTTGATTTAAGTACGGTTCCGTCAGAATCTTCTTTGGTATACTGGTAATCAAATATTGACTTCTTGCATTTTGAACTAATACCAACAGTTATTCCACTGGTGCTATTGCCTGAATAAATTTCATTTATGAAGTTTCCGGATTGGACCACCGATGGATTAACGCTCTGTATTTTAAGAATCGGCTTATAGTCTTTTAATTCCTTTAAAATATCTGTGAAGTAGTTCTCGCCTTTTTCTTTTTTTGTATCTTCCTTTATGGAAGTTTTATCACCTCCAACAAACAACCCCGCGACTTCATCTAAAGGATAACGCTTAACAAATTCTTTTGCAGCATGAACCACACGGTTAAGTGGATCTTTCATAAATATTTCATCTATTTGCTGAACGTGCTTGCCTTTTAATTGCCAAACTGTCCAAGGTAGATATGGGTGTACGTTCTCATCGCAAGACAACCATATAGGCAAAGATTTATCCCAAACCACATCATTTACATGCATTTCTGGCTTAAATTCTTTCCAAAACTCACCGCCAAATGTCGCTTTACCCCACTCCCCAAGAACATTCACGCGGTAAGAATTATAATTTTTCAACCTCATTTGTTCATAGGTAGAAATAAGATTTTCATCCCTAAAGCCATAAGTACCACACGGGGAGCCAGTAATCCAATAGTTATCCTCGTACGTTGTTCTGATCAATACCACTTTACCGCATGTCGATATCTTAACAAAGCTATTTTCGGATGGTAATTTGTGGTTTTCCATCTCAACGAACTCGTAAGAATCCAAAAGCTCAGTTTTAACCCAACTTGTTTCATCAACTGGGTTCCATGCTGCAAAAATCTTCTGGCCCTGTATACCACGAAGCGACATGTTAAATTGATCGAACTCAGCTTGCTCAAAATGATCGAGCTCATCCAGGAATAAATATTTATATGATTCAATCCCTTTAGCTTTGCCTTCAGTATCAAGACCTTTTAAAACTATTTCAGAGACAGTTCCTGCCCTATTTTCGCATAGATACCTTCTATCTTGAGTATCAAATACTTTTTCAAGCCTAGTCGTAGATACTCCTAAATTGAAAGTCTTTTTTAAGGTGGTGGGAATAATTACAGATTCTTTTCGGTAGGCTATGGTATTACTAGCTTTTACGTAACACTCCTTTGTCAATAATTGGCAAATAGAAGCTGTTTTAGCTGCAGATTTACCACCGTAAACCAGAATTGTTCTAATTGAATCGTCCTTAATTAATTCATTAAGAATAAAATATAGCGGATTAAACCATTTTTTATCTAACCTAAGCGGATTCATTATTCATATACTTCATCGTCAAGGTCCTTACCAACCTTAATTGTTGTTTCAACCTCTGTCTTATCTCTCCACTTTTTAGGCTGTCTATTTTTAAGCCAATTTAAAGCTGCACCAGCATCAGGCGGAAAGTAAGTTTTAGTATCAGCACGAATGATTTGACCTTCCGATTGGAATATCTTTTCTGAATCGATTTCAAAGCCTTTAGCCCGATTATAAAATGAATTTGCTATCTCGGCATCAGCTTGGACCTTTCCTCGCGTGACTGACTGAAAAAACTCTTCATGTTCAGTTTTCCAATTGTTTATTGTTCTCTCATCAACATTAAAGAAATCAGCTAATTCAGTATCAGTTGCACCTAGCAAACAAAACTTATATGCTTGTTCTGCATACTCGTCTTTGTAGAGAGTTGGTCGACCGCCGTCATTTCCTTTTGCGAATTTATTTTTTTTAGGTGCGGCCATTATAAACTTAATTTAAACTGACTATCATCAGCGTGAATAGAAAAGCATTTAAAGCGCTCCACGATGCTCATAACCTTTTGCTTAAATGGTCTTATAACACCGTTAGAGTTTGGGAGCATTGGAGCTTCCACGTAAACTTTTAAGGCATTGATTGATTCAGGATTATTTACATTGAGCATGCGCTGCATTTCATCACGTACACCGATCGGAAGTTTACCAGAAGCTTTACCATCTTCTTTTTTTCTTAAGTACGATAATGGCTGAAATAACTGGTAACAGGTCGCAATGAATATTAACTTCCTGTTTTCCTCAGATTCATCGACAAACGATTCCTGAACCTGGTTAAATATTTGCTCCACATACTTCGGGTTTAACAGTGTACGTCGAAACTGAGTGACAATGTCTCTTGCCTGCTCAGGATTGTTTTGGGCATAGACCCTTCCGATGATTACGTCTTGATGCATGATGCTTATGCTTAGTTTACAAAGTTATTCAATTTATGCAGTTTTGCATATAATTTGTTAAATATTTTTTATTGATGGTATCGGATCATACTTTTTGATTGCGCTATAATCCTGAACGAAACCAATTGAATGCTCGAATAAATCAATATAATCGAAAGCACTTTCTCTAAATGCTTCGGGGTCTTTTGCTTTATCCAATTTGATTATGGAACCAGGCTTTAAATTGTCGAAGTAAGATTTGATTTTTGGATCCATAAGTCTCTGTTGCTTTTCGTCCCCTTAGTCTTTGTTAGTTAGTTACCCCTTATATAAGGGGGGTAACAAACAAAGACAAAAAGACTCTTTGTTGATTAGTCTTTGTTACCTAAAAAGACTGTTTAAACGTGTTTTAGACAAGTTTTTGTTAGTCTTTGTTACCTTATAAATTTTACCTAACAAAGAGTTTAGTCTTTGTTACCTAACAAAGACTATTTAAACATCTTTAAAGGCCATTTTTGTCTTTGATATGACAATTATCTATAATTTACTTTGAACCACAAACGGGCTATTTTTCGTTCGCCTTTTATTCTTCTGCTCCGCTTTTTTAATTCTTTCAGCCTTCAATTCTTCTCTATAAATCTCTAATTTTTCGCCGTTAGAATAAGGAGAAATAAAGCGATTAAAGGCATCTAATGACTTTCCTGCAATCACCCATTCAAAAAAGTAAATTATTTGCTCAGAAGTCTTAAAAATGTATGTTTTAAAGCCTTGCTTATCATGCTGGGCATGGACTACTTTTTGAGCAGCGGATACTTCACCTGTTTCAGTCTTAACTTCAATTGGGTAAAACTTGCCATTCCATATCAAATGCAAATCCTGAATTCCAGGGGTTACGCCTTGTCCAGTCATTACCGATGCTGTTAAATCATCTCGAAAGCCACCGTTTGGAATATGGTATATGACCCCGTACAGATCGTTATACTTATTCCTAATGTAAGTTATTGCGGTCTGCTGAATCTTTCCCTCAGACCAGTTTGATTCGTCTACCATAATTATCTCAATAAAAAATCTGCAATATCTAGTCCTTTTAATCGATCCTCATCAGTGGCGATCTTTTCGATGTGATCAGATATACTGAAATTAAATTCCTTCGCTTTCACTTTCCATTTGTCGTAAGCGCTTAATGGAGGTCCATTGCCAGACTTAAATATATCTGGTGATTGATTTATAGGCAACCAATAGCTTTTACCTCTGGTGTAAAATAAATTGGTGTCATTATCCCTATAAAAATCGCCTTCTTCACCAAAGCAACCTAAATCTGGGAACAGAGTAACCGATCTATTACGTAATATTTCCATTTTAGATGCGCTCAGCTGATTTAATCCCCCGCAAGCAAGCCACAAGTATTTATCAATAAATAAAGACGCTATAACAGCTGTTTTTTCACTTTCAACAATTGCTATAGGTTTATTATAAATATTAATTAGGTGCTCACCAAATAGACATTGCTTCAGGTTGAAATCAGGAAAAACATTCTTGCCCTCTGACTTTTTACTATGGAACCATGTTGAAGAAACATCTTTGGCTCTCCTTCCGTCAGGGCCATACTTAATCATCTTTCCTGACCTGATTTGATTGTCCTTATCGAATTGCCAGAAGATTACCCAGTCCTTTGTGAAGCTGCTGGTATCATCAATCCCTATCCGATATTTATTTATTGCTTCGTAAACCTTTGACTTGCCTATTTTTTCTATTAAAAATTTAAACAGATTATTCTGATCATAATCCTTGAAAGTATTTACTGCATACTCTTTTGGGATGAACGATGTTGGCTTTTCTTCAATGATTGATCTGGGAACAAAAACATAATCTTCTGCATCTTCTGGCATAGTAAAATAGCCGCAACGATCTTCTCGATCGCAACGGCCAAACTTTTCAGGAGCATAATTCTTTTCGATATCGATAAACTTTACAAATGTTTTTTTAGAACATCCAGGGCACATAAACTTTTTAGATGACCTGTCAAGGGTATATTTAAAAGCTTTCATATTTAAAAAGGTGGATCTTCATCATCCTGTTTTGGAACAATTGGTTTATTCCCGTAAAGGTTTTCAATTTTAGGTGACTCAATGAACTTTGCTTTGGGGATGTATTTAGGGTTCTTGCCCATATTACCTTCTCGCTGTTTGATGTATTTATTTTCCCAGATGATTCCGATCTCTAAAAGCCTATCTACAAATTCACGCGCCTTAGGATCACCAATTTCAAAACCATTTTTCATCATATATGAACGAACCGAATCATTCAGAGCGCCTTTTGTAATATGTTCTTTATGCTGAAAAATAAAATCGACCATATCAGGGTACATCGCATCATATGCAGGATCCCAAGGATTTAATTTTTTCTTTTTACCTTCTCCACTTTGTGCGGCAATAGCTCCTGCAAAACCATCAACAATAAATGGAATCCCATTTTCATCACGGTTGAAAGCAAAAATATCAAAGGCTTTAGATCTGGTATATTCAGGCGAACAAACGATTAATTTATCTTCATTCTGTTCCACTTTAACGACAGTTTCCGACTTATTGATCATTTCGGTTCCAAGATGCCCCCTTGCGTGCTCATTGCCTTTATTCTGGTGGAGTACGGCCATGATATGGGTATCGTATTGCTCCGCCCAGCGCATTAGGTGACCTGTTTTTGTTGTTGCCTCTTCTGGTGAATTGATATCATAAACCAAATCGCGGATACCATCAAGAATAACCAAGTCTGGGCGAAGTTCTTTAATAATCAATTCAATCATTTCGATCCTTTCCTGAGGCGTATGAATTTTTAAGTCATAGAAAAATAGTTTTTCGGAACTTTTAAATCCTGCGATGTGCAGCACCCAGCTTTGTGTCCTTGAACCATAGTATTGCCCTTGCTCAGTATCAATCCAAAGCGTAATGATATCTTCTTTAATGGATTGAGCAACTATCCAACTGGTAACAGTTGTCTTACCGGCTTTCGCTTTGCCGATTAATGTTGAAATTGATTTTTTCGTAAAAAGCGGCACTCCATTAATTGAGAAAACAAGATCAGGCTTAGGTATTTCAATACCTTGCGGGATCAATGCTTGCTTAATTAGCGATTGAATATCTTTAGCAACAGGAGCCGAATTATTCACTTCATCGATAAGGTTGATTATTTTTGGCTCCATTTATTTTAAAACTATATCGACAAATTCAATTTTTTCTTGAGGTATGGTTTGGTGATCTAACCATGATTTTTTGTAACCCATTGCAGCAGAGAAGTGAATCAGAAAGCCGTGGTTAATTTGTTCCTGTGCTTTCGCAATTCTTGCTGCGTAATGTTTTTTATTTTTTAATTTGGCATAATTAGCTAATTCTACTGGACTCAACTCACTTATCTTTTTACCCACCAATACATGATATTCGTCGGTTAAATCAATCAGCTCACCTTGGGCCATCCTTACTTCATTTTCAGGATATTCGTAATCACAATAGCTACATATCCTTGATGATATTGGAATGATGCTTTCACATGATGGGCAAGCTTTAGAAGTTGATGCCCCTTCTTTATCACTTGGCCTTTTTACTTTATTCCATAATTCCGAATAAGGCCTATCCTCAAAATATAAACCATGATCTTTCCAGTTGTTTCCATAGTCAAGAACCGTAAACATATCCTTACCTGGATAGATCCTTGAACCCCTGCCAATCTCTTGTTGATATAAAGAGGTACTTTTTGTTTTGTGCATTAATGCAACCATATCAATGGGAGGATAATCCCAACCTTTTGATAATGACTTAATGGTTACCAGAATATTACACATATCCAGTTCGGTAAACTTGGCTAATTCATAATCGCCATGATCCAAACCTGAATGATATCTGGTTGCGGCAAAACCTTCGTTATTCAAATTGACGTACAAAGCTTCGGCCTGCTTGATTGACGCAACGAAGATGACACATTTTTTAAAAGGGAATGTCCTTAAATCTTCATACAAGCCATCATAAACAGCTCGGGCGCCAAATACACTTTCCTGTGATTTTTCAGTGTATTCACCGTTTCGAATTTGTAGTAATGAGGTATCAGCTGGGGTTCTTGCTTTATGGCGGTAGTTGGTTAAGAATCCATTCTGAATTAACCAATCAACCTGTGGTCCTTCAACCAAATCATTATAATATTCAGGCAAATGCTTATGTAAAACACCATATGGAGTAGCGGTTAAGCCAATACGATAAGCATTAGGTAAATGATCAATTAGCTTGGTCGATGTAGCCACATGAGCTTCATCAATAAGCAATATCAGATTCTCCTTTAGGTTATCAAGTTGTTTGACTATTACTGGCCTTTTAAGGAGTGTCTGTATCATCCCAACGTAACAATGGCTTGCCTTTATCGTAGCCTCTTTAACTTTACTATTCAATTCTATACCACTGCATTCTTGTACAAGCTGATTGTAAATTTTTACAGCATCCGAAAGAACTAACACGGTTTTACCCTTTACGCAGGCATTCGAAACAATCATGCTAATCATTAAACTTTTACCAGCGCCTGTTGGAGCATGCATAATGACAGCCTTATTTTTTGCTAGTGATATACTTGTCCTTTTGACAAGATCCAATTGATAATCTCTCGGCTTTTTCATTATGCGTAAATAAAATCAGTACTGTTTGTTTTGTGTTTCGCTATTGCAGCCCATACTGTTCCCTTAGGTCTGTTAATGGTAAAAGCGGCTTCAGTTAAGCATTCGTAGTAGATGCCTGTTTTAGTGTTTAAAATCCATTTTGATAGCCTGTTATTCGCTCCTGATATAGATTGTTTTTGTTTAGATCTTCCTTCAGGAGAGCATGTTTTACCATACATTCCATTATTCTTACCTGAGTTACGAATCGAAATTTTTCTTTTTACTTCGTCAGATACCCTACCAGAACGACCCTCGCATCCAACCAATCTGATATTCATTCCTTTTTTATTAAGTACGTTATACGCTTCTTGAAAATACCGTTCAAGTTTATTCAGATCTTCGGCTTCACATGTTGTTAATATCTCCATGTTGTGAGCATTGAAGCCATATTTCTTAATTGAGTTGTATATGATGTGCTGACCTTTACATGTCGAGTTTCTATAATGGCGTTGCCTCTCTTTATAGCACACTGTCTGTCCAATATAAACCCTACCTGTAGGGCTAGTAATTTTGTAAATACATGTTATACCTTTCTTCATCGCTTCGCTTTCTTTTTTAAAGTTGATAGATTAGCTTTAGCATTTACAGCCCGTAAACGGGTGTTAGCATTGTGAAAAGCGATGAAAGATTCTCTAATATTCCTAGATGCAAAACTGATTTCCTGCACGTGATCAGCAGTTGTATCATTTAAGCAGGAATGCAGAAACTCAATGTTTTGCGACTTTAACCAGGTATTGCACAATTCATCGAAAGGCATATTATAATGATCAATATGTGTTGAATGGTCATCAATCAGGATTTCTCCACTAATTGGACATTTATCCACCCCAAAATTTACTTTAGCTCTTCTTCTGGCAACGACTTCCTTGATAGCAGATCTGCAGGCGCATTTAATATCACTTATTTTACTGGTGGCACCATCAATTGAGCGGATATAGGAGATATCAGAGGTGCTGCCATCAATTCGGGTAACGAAAAAGCATCGGGTACTATATTCAATACCTTTAGCTATAAATATGTTACTTATGCCTGAACCAGCTTTAATATGGTATTCAGGATGGCCCTGAAAAATTCTTAATAAAAAATTATAATCAGCAGTATTCTGTTCAAAAATAAATCCCAGAGGATTATCGTTAAGAATGGCTTTCGCTTGCGCTTTAAGTTTTGTTTTAACAATCATATAAATAAATATTATGTTATAGCTGCATTAATTAAACCCCATCCCTGTACAAAAATGGCCGTCAAGCATCACCAAATGGGATCTGGTAATATGTACAGGGATGGAATTTTAAATGTCTTTAGTTCGGGTGACGGCCGCTTGGTAAAGATAATATTATTTATTCAATATATGCACTTTTGCATAGTTTTTAACCAACTAAATTGACAATTGCTTTAATTTGCTCGACCTTAGATTTATACAAAGAGTCAAATTCATAAAGCGAATCGAATGTTCTTCGAGCATAAATTATAGTACTGTGATCGCGATTAAACATCTTGCCTATTTGTTTTAGTGTCATTTTGGGATTGGCGACACTGATTAAACCAATTGCAATTTGCCTGCCTTCGACTATATCCCGCAATCTAGTACTTCCAATAAGGTCATGAATATTTAATTTCAGCACACTGCACACCACATCTATTATTTCGTTTGGTTCACCAATTTTGATCTTATGCCTAGCATAATGTCTGGACTTATCATCAAGCCCTGCATAAATGTATGGTGTCATAATTATTTACATCCCACATTAGCCATTAGCTTAAACATTTCAATTTCGGCTTTTGCCAAATCTATAAGTTGTTTTACGCTATTGTTAACAGCAGCGGCCTGAGGAACAAAAGATTTATCCTTATTAACATTTCTTATATTTTCCAACAAAATATTTTTTATTTCAACGCCAGTAGTTCCGACCATGGTACGTTTGCTTAACAAATGCAAACTACCGCCAGTATCATCGCTTTCAACTTGCTTAAACAAAGGCAAAACTTCATCAATATCAGAAGTGAATATCACTACATCCGATACGTCAGTGGTTATTTTTAACTTGGCTTCTGACAATTCATACCGAATAACTCGGTGTTCTACTTTATTATAGCTGTAAACCTTTCCAATCATCGACTGCATTTGATTCTCAATTTCCTGTTTTTTCATTTATTATTCGATTTAGTTTAAGTTGTTGACGTTTTATATCTAATAGTTCGGGATGATTAAGCAATTCCTTCTGTAATTCCTTATTTACTTTTTTGCTTTTCATCGCCATGTACATTGCTACCTTATTATCTGTTGGATTATCTGGGTCATTATTTCTTAATATATTTTCCTTTCTGGTAATGCATTCTAAATTATTTAATTCTACATTCAAAGAGTCACCATCTTTAAACCAAAGGCAATGATTCTTTGGGACTTTACCATTTTGTTGTTCCCATAAATATGTGTGAAGCGGAACCCAATTACCAATGCTCAGGCAGGTATACTTGTAAGGATTACCTCCCCTTTTGGCATGGTCATACCTAATTGTAATTTTACCAACTTCATCATAACAGTTATGAGGCTTATTGCCTTTATTAAAACGGGTCGCTTTGGTTCGCTCAATAGCTTCAGCACTCATGTATTCTGATTGCTTTTTACCTTTATTGAAAGAGACATTACCCTTAGCTATACGGCTATTTTTTATCCGTTGCTCAATAATTTCTCGGGGGACAACTAAGTTTAGCTGCCGCATTCTGGTCTTAACTTTCACCTCACTACATCCTAAAACGTCTGCTATCTGTTGTGGAGGAGTTGATAAATAATTTGCAGTTATGTAAGCATCGTCTTCGAGTGAGCAGCTAGTTCTTCTGGATGCTTTAGCAGCAGCAAATGATCGACTTATTGCATATGGTACAATTAGCCCGTTGCGTTTTTTATACCCACTTACACCACCTTCACCAATTCCAATCGCTATTGCAATATCTGAATTGCTTTGTTTTAGGTAATAGGCTCGTATATACGTTTCCTGATCCGGTGTTAATTTTGTTTTTGCCATTATGCTACAGCCTCCATTCTTTGCGTTTTATTTTGGCGAACTTTTACCGGTTTCAATCTGCGTTTGATCAAGTGCATATTTTTGTTAACCAAGTCAATAATCTCATTGTGGTGTTTGGTATCCTTATTTCCCTTACCTCGCGCTTGAAGGATGCGAAAATCTTTTAGAGACACTTCAACCGTTTCGGCAGGAATGCCATTAATTTTCGCGGATAAAACAAGCGAATCAGGTTTTGAGAAGTAATTATTTGTGAATACACAATGTCCATGTGCTTTGCCCTCTTCAAAAAACTCTTTAACGCTTTCTAGCACCTTAATGGATAAATCGCCAGTCCTAAGCATAATTCCAAAGAACATACCTTTATCTTTGATGTAATCAGAACTATCCATTTCTGCTTTTATTCGTTGTTTTTCAGCATTCTCTGCATCTCTGATTTCATTTTGTCTTCTTAAAATCTCTTGTTGCCGTTCCACGTGTTTGTTGTGTACTTGTTTGTAATTTTTAGCACATACATATTTTGGACTTAAAAGGTCTTTGCCAGCCTTTTCGATAAGCTTCGTGTAGTCAAGCCATGTAATTCCATCAGTAATAATGAAGTTGTTACGGATAGCGATCTTTATGGAAGACCATCGGTCTCTTACTTCATAAGATCGGTTACCTACTCGGCAAGAAAGTAAATCATATTGTTTTGCTTTGATTAATGTTTCAGAAATGCTATCATTTAACAACTTGATGAACAGATCGTACAGCACAATGTCTTTAACTTTCGTTGTAAACCCGTTACGTTTATAAATTGGCAAACATTTGTGCTGTGGATGTACAGCCGTAGTCCAGGGATAATAATTTGTTCCGCGATAACTCCTGTAACCACCACGTATTTCCATATCACCTGTGTAACTTTCATTACCCATAAATTGAACCCTCCCAACTATCGTAACTTCTGAATTAGGTTTAAACCATTGCTGCACGATTTCATAAGTGTTTTGATGTGCTTTTTCGCCAATTTTATGGTATGACCATATTTCAAAGTGCCTGATAACTTGGAATCCTCCACTGACATCAACTATAGCAAGCTTTTCGCGGTTTTGACTAAAAACCCGTTTTGTAGTATCAATAATCTCAAGCTTTATTTGGCATGATGGACATTTGCAAGTTTTAACTTTTTGAGCACCCTTCCAAATATGGCCACAATCAAGACATGCAATCTGTTTTTTAGTTCTATAGCCAACATGTTTTAGGCAATTTTTATACCCCCATAATTCTTACTTTTTGGTAATGTTAGGTAAAGCCTTGCTTAACCCGATTACCTCATGATCTAGTTTAGTCCTTGGCTTCATATTAGAAAAGTGATGCTTGGTTAGCTACTAATGGTTTAGCTTTTTTGATAACCGGTAATGGTTTAGCTTCGTGTTTATCTTCCTTATTCTTTGATTTAGTTATCGAATGGTTAACTACAACTCGGCCATTTGATGGTTTAACATCTTTTATGTCATCTTCATCATAATAATGGACAGCCATTGCAAATATTTCTTCATCTGCAAAACCATTACAGCCTGTTTTCTTAACCTCACTAAAAATATAGTTGATGCATTCATCGATACTTTTACCTGCCTTCTTCAGTGTTTCAGCAAATAGTGAATCAGATTTACCGCGACTTTCGAGGTAATCACTTAAAATTTTTGCAAATGGTTTAGATGCTTTCATCTTTGGTTTTAGTTTAATCCCTCAACTCACGGGTAGACTAAGTCCGCTTTAAAAGTTGAGGGATGGGTTTATATTTATGTTAATTGTTTTCCTATCCTGTGCAGTAGCCGCCGTGGCAGCCACCACATTGCATCTGAAATAAGTTTGTTTGTATTCCAATATCTCTGATATCTTTCATCGCCATCGTATGGTGAAAAGTTGATTTATCGTCTTTCATCATTTCAATCATTACCATTGAATTCATTGTTGCTGGTTGTGTTTCGAAATTTTGTCTTAATTGTTGCGGATGCTTCCAAAAACAGAATTGGCAATTACTATCTAATGGGAATTGGATATCCTTATCTCTCCAAAATCTTTGAACATCTGACTGAGTTATTCCGTCCTCTACAAGTGGGAATTCGCCAATTCTGAATGGAATCTCTGCCCACCTGTGACGATGTAGTAAACTCCATCCATGATAGTAGTTTATCTCGCAATCTTCTGGCGTCACTTTACATTTCAGCAAAACCTTTTTCATGTTGCCTGGAACATCTTCGCCAATATTATCATACACGAATTCACAGTGAGTAGAATACATGAAAGTGTCTTTAAAATTGTTTACTCGATGTGCTTCATCCGATCTGAATCCAACTCGCATCTTGCATGGTAAAGAATGATACATTAACAAATGCTCGAATATTGGCTTTATCTTAAATTCCGTAGTACACCATCTGTGGTGCTTATTTGGAAGTGTCTGCTTCGTTTCCACTAAACTCTGAAATCCTTTACCACGTAACCAAACTATTTCCCTCCCCGTCATTTGTTCTAAATCAAGCATGGTTTTGATAATCAACGGATCTTCTGCTGTACCCAAAAATTCCAACTGATGGCTACAATATTTTTGAAGCTTATCATTAACGATCTGCCTAACGTGGTTATCAATTTTGAAGGTTGTTGATCCCGCATTTGCATTATGACTATCAATACACACCAATGCAAACAGAGAAACATCTGCAGGGTAATGCATTTCAAGAAATGAGCTCGTTTTACCACCAGAAAGACTATTTACTGTTATCATTGCACCTCAAAACCCCGCTATTCTCATAGCAGGGCGTTTATTATGTAAACTCGTATCGTTCACCAACTTCAACTATTGTGGTTGTGAAGGGGAAATCATCGGCGCTCATTTGGGATACTATATCCATGAGCACTACGCTTCCGGTGAACACTAACCGAGGTTCGTTATTTAATAATATTGACAGATAAAGACATTTGCCTTTGCCTTCGTATTTTGAATCAACTATCTCGAATCCGTTAACAACGATCGGTTGATTGAATACTTTTTTAATTTTAATTTTTTCGCCTTCTCTTTTTTTGATTGATGGGCGGATGTTTAGGTCTTTAAAGTTTTTCATAATGGAGAGATTTAGATTTGCTTTTCCTATTCTTTTGGAGGGATAAGCTTTTTAATTAGATGTTTGGTATTAGCGTGTTTACACCAACCCAGATAAGATGCAAGTGAACTTCGGTTTATTCCTTTCGCTACCTTTCTGGCAAATTCACGTTTGATGGTTGGCCTTAATAATACATGAGTGTGGTAATGCTTATAGCCTACAAAGTCAACACTGCGAGAGGCTACAGGAAACACTTGCCAGTTTTCCTTAACTGTTAAGTTTAATCGATTAGCTAGGTATGCCGTAATGCCATTAAGCGCCTTATGCAAGTAATTTTTATCATGATGCAGTATTACGATATCATCAGCGTACCTGAAATAATATTTAACGGCCTTTTGCTCTTTGATCCAGTGATCGAAGTAGGCCAAATAAAAGTTGGCAAAGTATTGGCTTAAATAATTTCCGATCGGTAAACCTGGTGCACTGTCAATGATACCATCAAGAAGGGCAAGCAGCTCAGTATCTTTTATTTTCTTGCGCAATAAAACTTTAAGTATTGCATGATCGACATTCGGATAGAACTTCTTGATATCAAGTTTTAAGCAATAAGTAGTACCGACAACATCGCAAAGTGCCTCACGTAAAGCTCTGCTAGCTGCATGAATACCTTTGCCTTTAATGCAACTGTAAGTGTCCGTTGTAAATACAGATACAAACATTGTCTCTAGCAAATTCATGATAGCATGGTGAACAATTCGATCACGATATGGAAGGATCGATATTACGCGCTCTTTACGTTCGAAAATAGTCCGTGTCCTATAGGTGCCCGTTTTATAAGTACCCGTAATTAAATCACGATAGATATCGGCAATATTTTGATCGAAGTTCTTATCAAATTCAATAATCCCCGACTGTTTTGCTTTCCCCTTGCGTGCAAGCTTATCAGCTAAAAGCAAGTTGTCTATGCTGCAGATGTTCTCAAATAAATTACCGATTCTTTTCATATTATTTACAGGCCGTTAAGCCTTTGCTTTGTAGGTCGTTTTCACTTTCGTTACCAACGCCCTTATAAGTAATTGTTATTTTTTGCCAAGAGGCAAGGTCTGTGCTGACAATATTTTTAGCAAATTTGGGAACTGACATTCGAGTTGTCGTTGTCGTAGTTGTAGTCGTTATACGAGAACCTAGAACCTGAACCAGCACTCAGCACACCACCCTTAATTTTTTATTTCATAAAGCCTTTATACTCTTCCAGAAATGTTTTTCCTGCGAATTTGGCTAGATCACGCGTTTTAAGAACAAGGCGGGAACCGACAGTCGAGCGGCCGCCGTCGTAGTTGCAGTCGTCATACGAGAACCCAGAACCCGAACCAGCCTTATCCCGCATATCAAACCAAGGATAATATTTATATTCATCCCAGTTATTCCAATCTGGAACCCAACCTTCGTTTAATACTCTGTTGATTCGAAGTACTTTTGCAAAGCTATTGATAGCAATATCTTCTGGTGTAGTTGCATTTTGGATCGGCAATGAGGCCACTGGATCTACATTGTCAATTTTGCAGATGTCTTCGTAAGTTTTAATATTTTCTAAATTCATGATATTATTGATTAACCATTAATAAATTCGTTGTATTCGGCAGTAAAGGTTTTGCCAGCATATTCTGCCAATGCTGATGTTTCAAGTAAAAGGCGGGAAACGACATCCGAGCGGACGTAGACGTAGGCGTAGACGAAAAACGAGAACCCAGAACCCGAACCAGCAGAATTGAACCAAGGGTAGTACTTGTATACGCCCGCATCTTTATAGTCAAGATACTTACCGCCATTAAGCGCATAAACAATCATCTTGCATTTTTTGTAGCCAACTTCATCAGGTGTGTCATTAGCTGTACGCTCTGCAAATTGTTCCGCTGTTTCGTTGTGAAATGCCAGTACATCAGCAAATGACTTGAATACATCCTGAGTTTTAAGGCCCAATTCTATTGGAGTGAAATTGGCCTTTAGTAAAACATCAAGGGCAGAGTTTTGACCTAACAAACCTTTAGCCTGGTCAATGTTTAATTCAATTGATTTTTTCATTTTATTATATGATTTAGTGAAATTTTGCACCTAAAAAGCCCGCTTATATCTAAGCAGGCTGAATATCAATTGCTATTGATTTAAAATGGCAGATCATCATCGTCACCTGGAGAATTACTTACATCAGCTGGAGCAGCATAAGCTGGAGTATTGGTTGCTTGGGTTGCGCCTGCTAAAGCATTAAGTCTCCAAATCACCAGACTATTGAAATATGATGTTTTTCCTGTCTTATCAGTCCAAGGTCTACCTCTTAGATTGAAGAAAACCTCCACTTCATCGCCAACCTTTAATGTGTCAAGAAGCGGGCATTTATCTTGCAACAATTCGAACCTGATGTATTCTGGATACGTTGGGTTTTCTGCGTATTCAACAATTAGATCACGTTTTTTGAAGGTTTCGCTAACCTGTTGGGTAGCACCTACCTCGTGTACTTTTCCTTTAATTTCCATATTTATGTTTTGTGCCTGTTAGGCGGGGTTTAAATAAAAAAAATAGTTTTCCTCTTTTCCCTAAGCGCATCTCAACTCGCCTTCGGTATTCAGAGAAAAACTACTTTAAATGTCTTTCAGAGCCACTTTAATTGAGATGCTGTGGTGTTGATGTAAAGATATAAATTATTATTCAATTTATGCAATATTGCATAAATATTTTTAACGCAAATCCCATCTTTTCTCCATAATGGCCTCGTGATTGATTTTAGGCTTAGGCAACCAATCCGATATACTATCCTCATGCTTCAGTTCGCCAGTGTGAGTATTGATAAAATACTTACCTGATTTGATGATGTACATTGGCAATGATGCAAGGCGCGGGTCAGGTTTTGATTTACGTTTGGTTGCCATTATTACACTACCTCCTTTTCTTCGATTAAAATTCCGTATGCAATAGCCTGACGAACAAGCGGTAGCCATTGTAATGTTTTTGAAAAATAACCAGTGTGTTTACTTTCAGGCTTAACGCCTCTTTTCATCAAGAAAGACTGAATAAAACCAGTACCGTATTCTTTCCGAATTCGCATTAGCAACAAATTTTCATCTTCGCTTACATTTGAATTCTTAAATTCTTCAGCAACATTTTGCGTATATTCTTTTTGCTCAGCGAAATAAGTATTCAATCTGACAGCTTTACCTTTCAATGATCCATTTATAATGCTGTTATGAATAAACGTGGCAAAGTTGTTCCAATTAGCTTGGATAAATTGATTAACATGATTATGATGCTTTGGTTTGAAGGTGGTGACATTTTTATACTGAAGATACTTGTTGATAGCATCTGCTGGATTCACTTCTTTCTGAAGCAGGCACATCCTTAGTCCGTAATCGTACATGGCTCTGATTTGAATATTTTAGTGTTGGTTATATGATCTTTGTATAAGATTAAAAAGTTGATGAATTCAAAAACGTTGAAAAGCAGATTCTGAAACATTTTTTCATTTGGGATATAAGTTTCTTGATATACCTTTTCGAAATCAGTAACCAGGTATTTAAAACTATCGACTGGATTACCTTTTAATTTTCGGATTAGTGAATAAGTTGGATGCTGCGTATTTTTAACATACTTATTGCACTTATAAACTTCCGTGGTTTTTAAATCGGTAATCATTTTAGGATAACCAAAATCAAGAACTCCATGTAATTTGATATTTCCTAAATGACTTGGAATAATAACAGACATTTCCTCTTGCTTAGTTTGGCAGTTTTTTAGTTTATTGAATACTTTCTCAACAACGATCAGCTTAAACTGGTAATCTTTAAATTGAATGGTATCGCCATCCACCTCTGGATAATATCCGTCAACCATCTTGTTGATCAACGATTCAAAAACAATACCTTTTCTTACTCCATCAGGTAGCTCTCTTTTTACACCATTGATTATATTAAATAAACTTTCCCAACTCTCATCATCCTCATTTCTAACATATCTATTGTAGGCATTCAGTAATGTTGGAGTAACAGCAAAATCATAAGGAACTGGTTTGCCATCTTTTGTTAGTACCTCTAAAATTTCCATATTATTTAAGGCTTAGAATTAGTGATTCGCCAGCAACACGAACCGCTGGGTAAACCGTGTGAGCAGGAGTTTCTTCGCCCGTTTCCTCGTTTACTGATGCTGCAACTTCCAATGGCTTACCTAATCCTTTTAAATATGCTTCACGGACTTTCAGCTGTTCATCAATAGAAATCTTTTGAGCATTAAGGTTATTCCACTCTGGATCATTGCAAGTATCATAATGCCACTGAACACCAGTAGCCCTCTCGCTCATCGCAACATTATGTTTCTCATATCCTTTTTCTGGTAGGATACATTTGCCTTTCATACCTTCAACAATAGCCTTGAAAACATATTCGCCTTTTTTAGCAATAATTAAAGTATCCATAGGATCTGCAAACCCATCATCAGCTGCTTCCATAATCATGCTTGCCATTTCCGACAAATCAGACTTAGTTGCCGTTAAAAGTTTTTGATTCTCGATTGGTAAAGTTGCAACCTCCGATCTAGGTTGAAGGAACAGGTTTAAATTTTCCTGGTGTTCTATAAGTTCGTTCATAAACTAAGCGCTGAAAATTGGTGAATAATAAAATCCATTTAATGATGCTAGTCTTCTTAGATATACATGGTCTGGTTTGACCATCGCAGAATCTCCACCGTGAATCATCATTGTGTGAGCCCCATCTATTTGAACTTTAGTCCTTGCGTAGGTTCCGTTATATGCAATCCCTGCGAATACTAATCTTTCAGTATGCGTATGAGCATCTGAAACACATACCAGATCAATGCCATTTAATCCATCGTATAAAGTTGAATATTCTGGTTTAAGGTATTTTTTGCATTCTTCCAATTCAATAAGAATGTATTTTTCACCACCTTTGAAGGCTTGATAACCTTTTGTTATGCTATGATTCAATTTGTAAAATCTTTGGCCACCATTTTCGTGAACCAGTGTTGCGGTTAGGTTTTCCATTTATTTAAACTTTTTTAGTATAAGTGTAGCAGCCTGATTTGATAAACTTTGCGAGGGTTGCAACTCGCATTTGAATGAGGAAAGCAGCTGATACCGCTCTCCTGAAATCTGTTACATATATGGCTTGACGTTTTTCAGCCTTGGCAACAATACCATCAATTGTGAGTATCTGTGTGCCGATTTGTTCTACGGACATTATGCTGCTTCTTTTAATGACGCCAAAATATTTGCAATCTCTGTTTCCTGCTCAGGAGTAAAATCAAAGAACTCACGTTGTTTCGTTAATTCTGCTTCACCTGCTTTTTTAAGCTTTGTTAGAAATGATTTGTATGCGGCTGACTCCATATAAACAGGCGTCTTTAAGGTTTCGAATCCGGCTTTCAATTCACCTGCTAACTTTGCTAATTCTTTCTGCTTAGCTGCTGGCATAGCCTTATAATAGGTAGACAATGACGCTAAATCTTTTTGAGCACGAAGTTCTTTTTCGAAATCAACTCCATCACTAGCAATAAAAGCCGCTTTTAACTCTCCAGCTAAATCTTTTAATCTCACTTGTTCATTAGTAGGGAACGATTTATAGATCATTGCCAATTCAGTATTATTAGCACATTGCCTTAATTGATCTTCCAAAGTTTTTTCAACTACACCAACATTACACCACTCTTTAATTTTCTGACCAGTTTCTTCAGTAATTAGGAAAGGCTGACCGCCTTCAAAAAGCTCAGTCCTGTCTTTGCTTGGTGTCGCAAAATGGGTGTCACGATCGATCTCTAAAGAAACTGTCAATTCATATTCCCATCCATCGCGTTGCTGATCTTTCATGCCGATTTTTTTAACTTTACCACCTTCTTGAACAGTTTCAGTTTTCGACCTGGTGCAAGTGATAAAGTGCATTGGCGTATGGAGTACTTTGTTTACAAAGGCATCATGTCTCGGAGTAGATTTTGACCATGCAGCCCAAGTGTTGCCTTTAAATGATGTATTGGCCAAGATTTCATTTTCAGCACATAGAGTAATCCATTCATGCGTTGAGCTATCAATGATCACCAATTCCATACCTGCCTTTTCACACAAATCAATTGCCTGAATATATTTCTCAGGTGTAAATGGCGGACGCATATCGATCGTGTTAAATTCACCTAAATGAGAATACAATGATGCTGATCCGTTTTCAGTATCGATCAAACCAATTTTAGTCCAATCACCAACGATGCCGAATCCCATTCTTAATGCCGAATATGTTTTTCCAGAACCACTAGGCGCTGAAAGGTTAAGTTTAAGCTTAACTGATTTTCTGGTTGCTTTTTTTAATTCCATGGTAATTTTATGTTGTGCCTAGTGGCTGTTTATATAGTAAAATGTTATTATTGATCCGATTGTGAAGATTGGCCAGAACCAGTAACCAAACGTTACCCATTGATCTTTCGGCTTTTTTCTGGCTAATCTCTTAGCCTGGTTAAGCAGTTGTTCTTGCTGATCTCTGTACCACAAACCACCTTCTTTAATTTCATTGGTCATTGGCTTCCTACCAACGGGCCATTCTGTGTGCTGGATTTTAAGCATCTTTATGGTATGATTGATTAATGAATGATTCAATTGAACTTTGTTTGATTACCCATCCTTTTCCAACTCTACTGCAACCTATTTTATGTTTGTTGGCAAAAACCCATGTATAACTAAGGTTCATTATTTCGGCAGCTTGCTTAAGTGAATATGCTGGATCTTTCTTTTCTGCTCCATGCAACAATTTTTCAATCATCTGCTTCATATCTGCAAGCTCTTGCTGAAGTGCTAACCAGTCTTTTGTTTCAACTAATGTTACCCCTTGCATTCTTCTCTCCTTTCCCAGTAAACCAATACTGATTTAGGCTGCTTACTAACTGAATATTTCCTATCAGGATAATCGCGCTTAAGAATGATACTGACCGAAGACCTCAAATATTTTTCATTTTCAAGAGGAAAATGTTTCCCCTGATCCTTACCCTCCTCAATACCCTTCATTATGTCAACTAATGATACTGCTGGTACTGCTTGTGCTAATTCTATTTCCATTGTTGAATTGTTAATGATGGTCTGATTTTTAATAATTGTTTTTTATTTCTTGCACCTGTTTTCCTCTGAATATTTTGAAGGTGAGTGCTCACCGTAAACTTGCTTATGTAAAGCCTTTCGGCTATTTGGTCATTTGTTAAGTCAGCTAAATCAGCTATCTCCTGTTCCCTTTGGCTTAGTCCAAAAGAGCATGGTGCTCGAGCCAAACATCCTATCCCTTCCCACTTGCAATTGCCGCGATTCGGGCATTCTACAAATTCAGCGATCAATACGCCGTCTTCGGTGATGTCTGGAACTCCGTCCAGATTGGCGAACAAGCATTTTACTAACTGCTCTTTTACTCCGGATTTACCCGCCATATCTTCGTATGCCTCTGCTTTGTCGGGATTACTAATCAAGTAGTCATCTAATATTTTATGTATGTATTGAGGCGCTTCTTGTAAATCATATTGCCTTCTGTCAAATGTTACTATTGGCTGGTCGTTGCACGTGAAGAATTCTGCTCCTTTACCTGCTAAAATTGATTGTAAGGTGGTTTTCATTGGTCGGGACTGATTGGTTTATGTTTTTAATGTTTTCTCTAAATAATTAACCAGCCTAGCCGTTACTGCATTTTGCTTATCTAAATCAGCTTTATGCACACCAGGGTTTCCAAACACCGCATAGAAATGTCCTCCCCATATCACTCGAGCTTTGCTCTTGCTTCTCTCTATCAATTCAATCAGCGCCAATGTTCTACAAGCATTTTGCTTTAATTGGTCAAGGTTTAGTTTCATATTCATTTTTTAAATCTTAATCTGATTAAAGGCATACATTCCTTATAAGTCAATCCAATACTCAACTGGTGAGCCTTCGCATTAATAATGTAATGGATATTCATTTTGGTACTTATTAAGTATTGTGAACTCATTCTGTTATATTTACCTTTGTTATTGTTATGTGATACAAATATACATTGATACTTGTCACTTGTCAAGTGTAAACTGTCAAATGTTAATAATTATTTTATAAATGGCTGATTATCAGGGAGAAAAATTTCGATTATTTTTAAAGAAAAAAGATTTAGGCGTAACTGAGGCTTCTAAAATGATGGGTATTAGTCGGCAAGCGATTTACTTATTTTTCAAAACGACAAGTTTACAAAGAGATACTGTAAACAAAATACTTGACACTTTTAAAGTCAAGGAAGAAGATATATGGAATGACAAAGAATCTCCAAGACTTGAAGCTATTCCATTAAGACTTGCAGATCCGTATGGCTTGGACGCCACTAACGAAAAAACATATATACTTCCCGACGACTCTTTAATTATGCAGGTACCCATCATTACACAACGAGCTTATGCTGGCTATTTAGTTGGATTTTCCGATCCAGAATTTTACGACGATCTAGATACTATCCCACTTCCCGTAGAAAAAAAACATGGTGGTTATTATTTAGCTTTTGAAGTTAAAGGCGATAGCATGGTTTCCACGGATCCAGAAATTATGCGAGACAACGTTTACGAAGGCTGGATAGCTATTGGCCGAGATATACCAAAGGATAAATGGAAGTACAAGCTTCACACACACACAACAGATACCTGGATAATAGTACACAAAGAGAAAGGTATTTTAATTAAGCAAATTGCAAATCAAGATGTGGATCAGGGAATCATTACTATTCATTCATTAAATCCCCAGTATTCTGATGAAGAATTTAAACTTTCAGACATAGAGCAAATATTTAGTGTAGTACAAATAATTAACAAAAAACGATAAAATGAACAAGTCTATTTTAAACATTCTCTCTCTAGTATTTTTACTTCTGTCGTCATGCAGCAAGTCCAATGATCCTAACACTCCTTCAACCCCAGATATTAAGTTTGAAACTTTGATACCTAATATTTTTTATAATAATGCAAAAACGAGTTTAAAAGTGATGAGCGATCAAAAACTTGACAAAGTAGAGTTTTATCTGGATGATCAATCTGTTGGGTCAACTATTGGCAGCGATTATACAGTAGATTTCTATCCAATAGATATAGCCAGTGGAGATCACAAATTAACTATAGTAGCTACCATTGGAACTAAATCACTTAAAAAAGAAGAAACGATTAAGTTCGTCCTAAGAATAGGAGATGGTTATAAAGGCGGCAGAATATTTTACCTTAGTAATGACAACAAAACAGGACTCGTAGCAAATGATAAAGATTTAGTTGCAAACTCTAATGATACATTTACATGGGGACCAAACACTCTAGTTGGCGCAAGTAGTTTAGATGACGGCCAAGTAAACTCAGACAAAATAAAGAATTTCACTAACCCTGTATTTCTTTATAATTTCATCAAGACTTATTCCGATAAAGGGTACTCAGATTGGTATGTCCCTTCTTACAATGAAATGGGTTTATTTAAAGCTCAGATAAGATACATGATAGGATTCCCGCTTTCAACAAATCAACTAATATATTGGACTTCTACAGAGAATAATGCATCTACTGCTTACGTTAAAAATTTGCTATCGCTTCAAGGAGAGTCTGGTATTTCAAAAAGTTTGGGGTATAGAATTAGATTAATAAGAAAGTTTTAATATAGCACAAAATAAAGAACAGATGAAACGGTACATTTTAACAATTTTCACATTACTACCTTTATTTATCTTCGCCCAAAAACAGGATAGCGTCCCATTTGCAGGCGCAACAAGAATAATTATCAAGAATAATAAAACGGCTTTAGAGAATTACCAGATTGCTGCAAAAGCACTATTGGATCAGAATTTTACTATTGAAAAATCCGATAAAGAATTTAACCAGTTATGGTCTGGATCGGTAAAGGTTTTTGGAGAAGGAACTACAAGGCTTTTATCAATCTATATCGTTTCAAGGGATAACAGCATAGCTGTAGTGGGCAATGTTAAAAGAACGGAGGGTTTAAAATTAATTAATGTTCCGCAAGACACAGATAATTTTGAAATTCTTCCTTATAAAAAATCTTTGCTGCTTAAAAACATATTTGCGGTAACCACCAAATTTGCAAAATCAATACAGGATAGCATAATCTATTCAGAGTAATGCCTAAACCTAACCCAGAAGAAGAAGTAAAAAATTTCGTCGTTGAAACAGCACTAAATCGATTACATAAAATGAGACGTTCGAAGTTCTGGCCAAAGGGAGGATTTAGACAAGGCTGGGGATATAGTTTTAAAGTATATGGATATCTTGATATAGTAACAGTCAATGCAAGAACTTACCTAGAAGAAACAGGAGATTTATACAAAGGTCGATTGATGATAAATGGGAATATTTATAACGAAACCAACAAGATCAAACAGTTTGACCGAGTTACAGCACTACTTGATAATTATGAAAGCGCAGGTATTATTTATAACTATGAATTATCCACCTGTAACGACAACTGTCTTTGGTTCGCCTGGACTATAATTTAGTACTTAACTAGTATTGACCACCATTAACAACACGATTACCTTTGAATTATGAAAACACCAAGACATGATATGGCGGTTGCCGCCAGATTTAAAGAATTTAGAATTAAGCATATTTCAAAAAACAGTATTGAAGCTGGGGAGAAACTTGGAATACCTCAAAGCAGGATTAGCAGAATAGAAAATGGAGAGCAGCCAGTAACAGTCGCGTTGACCAAGGAGATGGTAAAGAAGTACAGCTTAAACCGTGATTGGCTCATAGACAATTTGGGTAATATGATTAAAACTGATCGTTCTAAAAAGACAGGATTAGAAAGCTCTATTCAGATGGGTGATAGAATTGATGCGCTTAATACAAAAATTAGATTGCTGGAAGCAAACTTAAATAATGCCTACAAGGTCATTGAAACGATTCAAAAAAGACTTGATAGGTTAGAGAAATAGATGGTCACTTACACCATACTTACACCGAGCGATCCACAAACCCATTAATAACTTAACATTCAAAGGATTAAAAGAAACAAAATCCTTGCATCCGCAAAGATAGAGAAAGAAAGGGAATTGTTAAATTGTTTTAATGTTATTTATTCCCAAATTTAAAGTAAGTTACCTGTTATTATTTGCACGCTATCGATGGTTAATCTTCATCCTAATAATTTGGCCTTTTAACGATTGAACAATTGATCAGCTAACCTAATCCTCAATCAACTTCACTTCAACCCCAAACTTTCTTAAAAAATCTACTCCTTCATCGCTTGGCAGGCCTTTGTAGGCCGCATAAGATTTAGAATAATAGACCAATTTAATGCCTGATGATAAAATTAATCTGGCACAAGCAATACAAGGCGATAAAGTAGTATATAACGTACAACCCTCTATTTTGGCTCCATTTTTTGATGCATATAGAATGGCATTTTCTTCTGCATGTAAAGCCAATGAGCAACTTCCCTTACTATCTCTTGCACAACCATGCTCTGGCCATTCTTCATCACAATTATGCGTTCCAGCTGGCGGACCATTATAACCGATAGAAATAATGCGGGTATCTTTAGTTAAAACGGCTCCCACGTGCGCACGAACGCAATGAGAACGTTCAGCCAGCTCAGTGGCTAGATTCATAAAAATAGAATCGAAACTTGGTTTATGGGTCATGTATTGAATTAAAAAAGCCACAAAAGCTTACGCTTCTGTGGCTGCAAAAATAGTTTATTATATTTTAATGACCGCCAGAAATTTTTTGGTCAAAACTTATTCCTTGAGATCTTAATATTCCGCTAACTTTCCAAGCATAAAATGCTAAATAAGCGAAGCAAATAATACCTACTATATAGCTATATTGAATACCCGTAAATTCTGACACGACACCTTGAAGCCAGCTGATGATACCACCACCCATAATCATCATGATTAAGAAACTACTGCCCTGGCTAGTATGCTTACCTAAACCACTTACTGCTAAAGTAAAAATACAAGGCCATAAGGTACTGCAGAACAAACCAACACTTGTAATGGCATAAACACTTACCATTCCTTTTGTAAGCATACCAATTAATAAAGCTGCAATTCCTATTGCTGAGAAAATTAATAACATTCGTGCAGGGTTACCTTTACTTGCCATATCTGCAGCAATTAAAACTAAAATAATCAAGCCATAAACATAGAATGGAGCCAAATCGTGTTTAGCAATTGCATTTACAGCTAAGAAGATCCCAAATGCTAAATATGGAGCAATAAATCTTAATACTTTTTGAGTACTTACGTTATCGGTAAAAGCTTCAACAGCCCCAGTCCATCTACCAATCATCATACTTGCCCAATAAAGCGAAATATATGGAGCAATATCTTTAATTTCAAATCCAAGGTCTTTTTCCATGTAAGCAGGCAAATTACTTGCCGTAGAAACCTCTACACCTACATAAACAAAAATAGCAATCATACCTAACACCAGTTGTGGGTATTTTAAAGCAGAGCCTTTAACCGATTTATCATCTTCTCCCGAAGCCTCTACTAAAGTAGGTCGATCAGGCAAAGAAGACATTTTTAAGAATACGGCAACTGCTATGAATGCTACACCTAAAATTAGGTAAGGAATTTTAACACTTTCAACGCTTATATCTGTAGTTGCATTCGCGGCAGAACCAAATATGGCAAAACTTACTACTAATGGACCAATTGTTGTTCCGAAGTTATTAATACCACCAGCTAATGTTAAACGCTGAGAACCTGTTCTTATTGGACCTAAAGCAATCGCTAGTGGATTTGCAACAGTTTGTTGTAGGGAAAAACCTAATGCAACAATAAATAAACCAGAAAGCATTAAAGGAAAAGAATGAAGATTTGCCGCTGGATAAAAAAGTAAAGTTCCAAGCGCAGAAATTACCAAGCCAAGTGCTAATGAATTTTTATAGCCTAACTTATTAACAATATCTTGTTTCATTAAAACAGAAATTCCATTGTAAATTAAAGCTCCAACGGTATATGCAATGTAAAATGCCAATGAAACCAATTGACTTTCTGCTTGTGATAAATCAAAAGCTTTTTTAAATACTGGAATTAAAATATCATTACTGGCGGCCACAAAGCCCCAAAAAAAGAAAACGGTAACTAAGGGTATAAACTGCCCCCACTTCGTTTGTACTTGTTCTTTGCTCATTTTTTAAATTTAGTTTTAGTGGGGCTAAACATAATTAAAAAAAAATTAAAAAACGGTTATTTTATGCAAAGCACCCAACAAAAATAAAGTTGATATGTTTAGCTTTAAATTGCATATTCGCATATTCATAAAACACACAATGCATGTTTGAAGCCATATTGTTGGGTATAGGGGCAGGGATTATTTCATCGTTTTTAACAGGGCCGGTTTTTTTTGCAATGATAAAAACCAGCATCGAGAGAGGCTTCAAAGCAGGCTTTTCCTTAGCTGTAGGTGTAATTATTAGTGATATCGTTTTAATTGCTTTAGTACTATTCGGCAGTCAGTTTTTTGATTATAAAGCAAGTTTTGATAAATATGTTGGTCTTATCGGCGGTGTATTTCTACTCGCCGTTGGCGTGTATTACCTCGTTTCTAAAATCACGGTTAATTACGATAGTTCTACACTAAAAAAAGTAAGTAAGCGAGGTTATGTTTTAAAAGGGTTTTTAATGTGCATTCTTACACCATCAACCCTTATGTTCTGGATTATTGTAAGCGGCATAATTTCGGTTAAGCTTAACAATATGTTAAACGAAAAGTTGGTTTGTTTTTTCATTGCAATGGCTACCCAGCTCTCTATAGATGGCGCCAAAAGCTTTTACTCGAGTAAACTCCGTTACAAAATCAAAGAAGATTCATTAAAAAAACTGAATAAAATAGCTGGCGTTATTATCGTTTTCTTCGCGATATGGTTATTGTACAAAACGTACATTCAGTTTTACGCTTAAGAAAAATAAGGTTGATATTATATTTGGTAGAATTAACTCGAAATTTTCAAAACTTTTAGAGCAAGAAGGTGTTATTTACTATTATTAATCATACGGTTTTTCTGTATTTTTGATAAATTAATCATTCTCCTATGAAAAGCGAATTTATCTATATCCCCTTCAATAACTCAAATGAAAACTATATTGAAGAGATGGCCAATCTTTCAAGCAATTTATTTCATGTAAGTACGGATGTTAGTTCCGACAAGAAATCTTTGCAAATAGAATCAGAAAATCAAAATCTAGTATCAATCATGGTCAATCCAGTTTATGCGATTATTACTAAAGTAATTGAAAGCGATCTGGCGAATGAAATCTATGAAATGATCACCGCTAACACAAAGAAGTTCTGCAACTAGTTTTCCTAATGCAATATCGTCAACCGGTATCGGCAAGCGATCTCTTCATTAGTAATATTTAAAAAATAAGCACAAAAAAATAGCTCATATAAAAATATGAGCTATTTGTATTTTATTTAGAATTAAAGCTTTTTAATAAGCTCTTTGATTATTTCCTTCTTTCCAGTTAACAAAAGCTTTGTTTACAACCTTGTTACCACCAGGCGTTGGATAGTTACCAGAGAAATACCAGTCGCCCTTGTTTTTCGGACAAGCAATATGTAAATTCTCTAAACTTTGGTAAATTACCTCAACTTCTGCTACAGTACCTTTAGGTGTAATAATCTGCGCAATCTTAGCCGAAATTTCTTCAGGTGTAAAAGGTTTGTAGATTTCTTTTACATGGTTAACAATTTCTTCCTTTGGAAGGAATAACGAAGCTTTACATTTTGCATAAACATCTTCAATAACCTGCCACATACCTCTTTCAGTAAGCAACTGAATTGCGGCATCGAAAGCTACAAACTGCCCCATTCTACTCATATCAATACCGTAACAATCAGGGTAACGAATTTGAGGTGCAGAAGAAACGATAATAATTTTCTTGGGATGAAGGCGATCTACTATCTTAATAATACTTTGTTTTAATGTAGTTCCACGAACGATCGAATCATCAAGTGCAACCAAAGTATCCTGGTGGTTATTGATAATTCCGTATGTCGTATCATAAACATGTGCAACCATTTCTCCACGATCTGCATCCTGGGTAATGAAAGTACGAAGTTTAACATCTTTAACAGCCAGTTTCTCTACTCTTGGTGCCATAGAAAGTAATTCATCAAGCTCAGTATCGCTTAATTGTTCTTTTCTATGTAAAAGTGTGTCTTTTTGATGGTTACGAACATATTGCTGAACCCCATCTACCATACCAAAAAAGGCAACCTCCGCGGTGTTGGGTATAAACGAAAATACGGTATTCTTTAAGTCATGACCAACAGCATTAAGCACCTGGTTGCACAATAAACGACCTAATTGCTTGCGCTCGCGGTAGATTTCTACATCGCTTCCTTTAGAGAAATAAATACGTTCAAATGAACAAGATAATCGCTCGGTAGGCTCACGAAACTGCTCCATGCTCACCTCACCATTTTTCTTGATGATTAAGGCATGACCAGGATCAATTTCCTTTACATCTTTAAACTGAATATTAAATGCAGTTTGTAATGCAGGTCTTTCTGATGCCGCCACAACAATTTCATCGTCGTAGTAATAATAAGCTGGGCGAATGCCTGCAGGATCACGCATGATGAAAGAATCACCATTACCAACCATACCACAAATCGAATATCCACCATCCCATGTTTTAGCCGAGCGACGAAGAATGTTTGCAATATCTAAATTATCAGAAATCTTATGCGTGATGGCTACGTTATCGTGTCCTTCTTTTTTATACTGATCAAAAAGGTCTTGATTTTCATCATCTAAAAAGTGACCAATTTTTTCTAATACCGTTACGGTATCAGCTTTTTCTTTCGGATGCTGTCCCAACTCATACAATTGCTCTAATAACTCATCAACGTTAGTCATGTTAAAGTTACCTGCAATAACCAGATTACGGGTCATCCAGTTGTTTTGCCTTAAAAAAGGATGGCAGTTTTCGATACTGTTTTTACCATGTGTACCATAACGCAAATGGCCCATTAACACCTCGCCGATAAAGCTAACGTTGTTTTTGAGCCATTCTGTATCCTGCATTAATTCAGGTGTGTTTTCTTGAATATCAACGAATTTGCCTTGAACATATTCGAAGATATCTGCTACCGCATTCGAAGCCATGCTCCGGTATCGGCTTATATACCTACTGCCAGGTTTCATATCTAACTTAATGGTTGCAATACCTGCGCCATCCTGGCCTCGGTTATGCTGTTTTTCCATTAAAAGATATAATTTATTAAGGCCGTAAAGTGCTGTACCGTATTTCTGCTGGTAGTAAGAAAGTGGTTTTAACAGGCGAATAAAAGCGATTCCGCATTCGTGTTTTATCTGATCACTCATTGTGTGGGTTTGAAGCCGCAAAGTTATCCTTTTAAACCATAGCTACCTAAACAAAAATGTTTTCTTTTGTCACAAGTAGGTTAATTTGAAATAAACTCAAAATGAAGCAATTGTAAACTTGAACCTATAGTATTATCTAGAATCTTTCTAAATAATTTGGAAGGTAAGTGTAAATTATACACCTTTGCGCTAAATTAGAATCAGTCTAAATTGAAGAAACTATACTTATTAATACTACTATTAGCAACATCCTTTTGTGGATTTGCACAAAAGTCAATTACAATTTCTGGTAAAGTAACCGACCAAAACGGATATGCAATACCTTCTGTTAACATTAAACTCATCGAAATTGGTCAATATATCATTACCAATACTAATGGTGAATTTAAACTTCCATTAAACAACATTTCTAATGTTAGTTTAACAGTCGAATTTTCATTTATTGGTTATAAAAAGGTAAGTCGCGTTATCAACTTTAATAATGATAATGTTAACCTGGGCACAATTGTTTTAAAAGAACTAAACTTAAGCTTAGAATCTATAGATATAAATGCAAAAAGGAATTATGAAGGACAATCAAATTCTTCTTTAATTATAAGCAGAGACATTATTGAGCAAACACCCGCACTAAGCTTAAATGATTTACTAAATCAGCTTCCCAATAGAAAAGTTGTTGCCCCATCACTTCAAAGTGTTCAAAACATTACACTCCGTACAACAGTTGCACCATCAACAGATGGACGTGGTCCTTTTGAATTAAGCAATTCATTTGGTGTAGCCATAATAATAGACGGTAACGCCATTAGCAATAACATGAATATGCAAAGTTACAACCCAGGTACACTTGGTGCTGGTAATTCATTAATGTCTACAAGTGCTACTTACGGCTTAAGTAGTTCAAGACCTACTAGAGATGGATATTCAGGCGATTATGCTTTCGGTGGAACAGATTTACGTCAAATCCCAGCAGATAATATCGAAAGTATTGAAGTTATAGCAGGTGTAGCACCAGCCAAATATGGAGATTTGTCTGATGGTGCAGTAATAGTAGAAAGGCAAGCAGGAAAAGCGCCTGGCTATTTAAGGATGCAATTGCGAGATAATGCAACATCATATGGTTATTCTCAAGGTTTTAAAATTTCTCCAAAAGCAGGAGCAATTAATATTGGAATAAACTATGTTAACTCGTATGAAGACAATAGAGATAAGTTGAAAGCATACAAACGGATTAACGCAAATACAATGTATACAAACACCTTTTTTAAAGACAACAGGTTAAAAAATACATTAAGTTTAGACTACGGAAAAAATTTGGATGGATTAAGAAGCGACACCGATGATATAACTAAAAAGGTTACCCGATTTGATAGCTGGACGGCAAGCATTACCAATAGAAGTTCGTACAGATTAAACACAAGCTTTCTTAAAAACATAGCATTAAACTTAAAATATTCTGAAGGCCATCAGGTAAGTTATCAAGAACAACTTAAAAATGAACCCTTTGTTTTAATTTCCGATGCAACAAGTACTGGTATTCATCAAGGCAGTTATGAATCAGGGATATATACTGCTGCAAGTTTAATTGATGGAAGACCAGTAAATGCTTCTGCCAAGCTGGATTTCAATGCCGATTTTAAAACAGGTACAATGACACATTTCCTTGGCTTTGGATTGAGCTATGATTATGGTGCAAATAAAGGTGAAGGACAAGTTTTAGACCCAAACAGGCCAAGGGCTGGCATAGCAATTACCACAACGTCTATATCACCAAATCGTTCAGAAAGATATTATGATTTCAATATTGCAGTGCCCCAACAAAATGTTGGTTTATACGCAGAAGATGTATTTAAACTCAAATTATTTAATCGCGATTTAAATGTAAGAGCAGGAATTCGCTATGACATTCAAAATGCCTTACCATCTTACTCGCCAAGATTAAACATGAATTATGCTTTGAATAAGAACATAAAAATAGGTTTTGCCTATGGACTTGCGTATAAATCTCCTTCTTTGTCTCAGCGATACCCAGGACCAACTTACAATGAAATTCCTTTATTGAATGTATTTAATGGAAATGCGGCAGAAAGTATCTATTTAGTTTATGTGAATAGATTTGATCATGATGCCAGTCATGTTAAATCTGCTAAAAGTCAGACTTTTGAATTTACTTCTCAAATCAAATTAAAAGAATTTAACCTTTCTGTTTCTTTATTTAACAAGGATTCAAGAGATGGAATAAGCACGATATCTAACAGAAACTACATTACATTACCAACCTATTCGGCATCAATACAAGCTGGCCAAAAGCCAGTAATAACTCAAACTGGTACAAAAAGCTTTACATTTTTAACACAAACATTTGCCAACAGCCTTCGTTCAGATAATCAAGGTTTGGAATTGATTTTAAATACCCCACAAATCAAACAAATTGCAACCAGCTTTAATTTAAGTGGTGGTTTATTTAGAACCAACTACCAAACAACTAGTATGGCAGTTTCCTCATCTGTTCAAGATGCCGCACCAACAAGGCCAGACTATGCAATATTGGCCTATTACGAACCTACTAAAAGAGTTTCCTACTTAAGTAATGCAAGAATAAGTTCATCAACACATATTCCAAAAATTAGTTTAATTGTAAGTTTCTCTGCGGATTTTAGCATTATGCAAAAGACCGTACAGTCTCCAACGGCTGGGATTCCACTTGCCTATATAACTAGGGATGGTAGATACATTACTATAACTAATTTCGATCAAAATAACTTGGATTATGCCCATTTCTATAAACCTACATCAGAAATTAATGACGATAATGTGCCCACAATTGTTCCTAATTTTCATTTGAGCTTAGCAAAAGAAATAAAGAAACGCTTCAGATTTTCGTTTAACGTTTACAATGTTTTTAATAATCAGCCTTACTACATTTCAAGTGGTGGCAAATATAAATATCCAAATGCTGCACCATCTTTCGGAGCGGAAATATCTTTAAAACTTTAATAAAAAATGAAAAAGTACCTCTATTTAATGATGGCCAGTCTGGCATTTGCATCATGCAAAAAAAACAACACAACAGATATACAGCCTGTTGATGTAAACTTAACAGTAGCTTATAGTTTGCAAACAAGTGGATATCAACTTCCTTTAACAGGTGTAAAAGTAAAAGTTACCAATCTCGATACAAAGATTGTACAGGAATTTACCGCATCTGATAAAGGAATTTTGAAGGCAACTCAATTAACTCCTGGTCTTTATGATATTGATGCTTCAGTTACCATTTCAGCTATCGATTATTCTACCATTACAGGAAATGCTGTTGCGAAAGATGTTACATACAATGCATCTTTAAAAAACAAGCAGATAGGTGTTGGATTTTCCGAAACTATCGATTTAAAATTAGTTTCTGGAAGCGTTGGGGATTGGGTTATTAAGCAGGTATCTTATTCTGGTTCTGACCGTGTTAATGGAGCAACCTATCGTGATCAATTTATCGAATTTTACAATAATAGTGATAAAACTTTGTATGCAGATAGCCTATGCTTTGCCGAAACTGTTGGCCTGATAACAAAAACTTCTGGTGCATCTTATAATTTACTTGCAACTGGACAATTAGACTGGAATAAATCAGTAGGCATGCCAACTAATATAGATGCAAACAACGATTTTATTTATGCAAGGGCATTTTTTATGATTCCAGGTAATGGTAAACAATACCCAATTAAACCTGGCGAGAGCATTGTTGTTGCGCAAACGGCTATTAATCATAAATCTCCATTTACTGGTGTTGATGGTAAAACCATTTCTGTTCTAAACCCAGCATTAACAGTTGATTTGAACACTGCAAATTTTGAGGCTTATTATGCTCCATTTTTAAGCAAACCATTAGCATCTGATATTGATAACCCTGCTGTTCCTAATTTAAAAGTATTTGCATATTTCGGAACTGATATGATATTTGATACTGGTGGTAGATATTCTTATGCACTTATTAAGGCTGGTGCAAACCAAGATCCTGAAGCATGGCCTCAATATAACTATCCTACAAAAGCAACACCATCATCTGGTGCAAATAAATTCTATCAAATCCCAACAAAATACGTATTGGATGCAGTTGAAGTTCAACCTAATGAAGTGGTAGATAGAATACCAAAAAAATATGGTGCAAGTTTAGATGCTGGCTTTGCATTTTCACCGCTTGGGCAGTATACTTCTCAATCGATAATTAGAAAAACAGAAAAAACGGTTAATGGTCGTATTATTTTAAAAGACACCAACAACAGTACCGAAGATTTTGATAACCTTACCCTTGCTACGCCTAGAGCATTTAAATAATTATTTATGCCGGCCGAAATTTCGGCCGGTTATTTAAAACATGATGAATAAAAAAGTAAAAACTTTAATTGTTGTATTGTTTTCTCCTTTAGTTCTCTTTGCACAAGGCAAACAAGATTCTATTAGTTTATATCAAGCGATAAAATCAATAAACTATTATACAGACTCTATATCGCTGTTATCTTATAATTTCGCAAAAGAAAGTAGCTATTACCTAAACTCGTTGATGCCTGATAAGGTTAGTCGGATATCTTTACTTTATGATTTTCAGAAAGGCCATTATATACCTTCTCAAGGAGCAACCAAAATAAATGCAGGTACACTTTTAACAGAGGGTACTGTTAAATTAGGCACAATTAAGTTGTTTGGCTCTTTTTCTTATAAAAAAACATTAGAAGATAGTACAAGGTTTTCGCACCAAACCCGAAACAATATGTCTACTCCATATTATTTTGGATCTCCCGCATATGTACATTATGAAAGAAGTGTATATACTTTTAAAGCAATGGCTGGAAGAAATTTTTTTAATGATAAACTTAATGTTGCTTTCGGTACGGATTATAAAGTAGGAAATCATTTTTCTACAAATGATCCTCGTGGAGATATTAGAGAATATCAATTTGATTTAATGGGATCGTTGGGTTATAGCATATCAAAACAAATCAAAATTGGTTTGGCCTACAGAAATGGCTATGGACAGGAGAAGGTTAATGTTGGATATAAAAACCCTCGTTACTATGAAAGTTCAGTTTATCCAATGTACTATAACCATCTAATAAATGGCTATGGTGAAGGTAAACCTGTTTTAGAAGCAAATAATAGAGTTTACACTGATAATCAAAGTAGAAATGGTTTCGATGTATACTTAGATCTAAACTCGTCGGTAGCTGGTAATTTCTATTTATCTGGAAATTACGTAACTGAGCATCAAAGATATTTTCACTCTACGGCTGATGGATTTACAGAATTTTCCGAATACAATCTTAACAAAACAAATATTAATTTACTTTGGCTAAAAAATCTTCGATCAGGTAGCCTTGGCGTATTATTAAATTATTATGATTTAGCAGGAAAAGATTTTAATATTGTATTTAAAGCTAACAATTACATCTATTCAGGTAATAACGTGTCAGCTAAAATATTCTTAAATACTACGAATAAAAAAACACAACATAGTTACTTTCTTCAACTAAATAAAAATTTTGAAGAACGTGTTGATGGAGTTAAAGCAAACGATGCTAGCTTCGATAATTTACTCTTCCTTGCAGGCACTGGGATCAAAAAACATAATTCAAGCAATAGTTTCTATGGAATAAATTTTACGGCTCAGTACAAAATGCCATTAAGTGATACTTTCAAAGTTTTGCAAACAAATGAAGGATATTTTACCCGCTATGTAATTTACCATGATTACTTATACAACACTTCATCTTACCTGGGCGGAAGCATTACTGGAGAATATGGTTTACCAGTATTTAAAACCATGCAGGCTTCATTTAAACTGAACGCTTGTTACATGCAAAAATTAAATCAAAAAACATTAAATAGAACTATTATATCAGAACCTGGCAAAGACCGTTTTTCTTCCAATATCAGTCTAAATCTGTATTTTTAACCCATGAATAGAGTTTTTATTACGCTTGCCTTAATCCTCACAGGATTAATTCTATTTTCATTTCAATCTTCAAATTTTAATAATGATGATGACTTGAGCATAGATAGCTTGCGTAAAGTTTATTCGAAACCAACCAGCGAATGGCCCAAACCAACGGTTGATCAAGGTGCCGTTTTTGAGGAATTGGGCGAGCTACCTCCTACCCCTGTTGATGTAAAAAATGATTCCGTTAAAAAGGTAATCGAACTTGGAAAAATCTTATTTTTCGATCCTCGTTTATCTGGATCCAATCAAATTTCTTGCTCGAGTTGCCATGCACCAGATTTACACTGGGCGGATGGCCGCCAGGTTTCTATCGGTCATGATCATTTAGCAAATATCCGCAATGCGCCATCATTAGAAAATGTTTGGTTCTACAAAAAGCTGTTTTGGGATGGTAGAGCAAATAGTTTAGAAGAACAAGGCGAAAGCCCGATAGGTGCGCACAACGAAATGCATCAGGATACAAAAGCACTAGCCAAAAAATTAAGTAAAATTAAAGGCTACAAGCCATATTTTACCGATGCCTTTGGCGATGCAAAAATTACAAATCAAAAGATTTTTGAAAGTCTTGCAACCTTTCAACGTAGCATAGTAAGCAGAAGAACTGCATTCGATCGTTTTCTGGCAAAAGACAAAAAAGCCTTAACCGATCAGCAAATTGTAGGCTTGCATTTATTTAGAACAAAAGCACGTTGCATCAATTGTCACAACGGTCCGCTTTTTACCGATAATGAATTTCATAATGATGGGTTAACTTACTATGGTCGCAAGTACGAAGATTTGGGCCTTTACAACGTTACGAAGAAACCCGAAGATGTTGGGAAGTTCAAAACGCCAGGATTGAGAAATGTAATGAAAACAGCTCCATGGTTTCATAACGGGTTGTTTCCAGATATGGATGGCGTGATGAATATGTACAATATGGGTATGCCAGTGCAAAGGGTTAAACCAGAGCAATTGAATGATCCTCTGTTACCCAAAAACGATAAGCTTTTAAAAGGCTTAAGATTAAGCAATGCGGAGAAAGATGCATTAGTTTCATTTTTAGAAGCATTGTCTTCTCCAACCGTTCTAATAAGAGTAGAAACTCTTCCACAGTAAAGCCGAATTTATCGTCAGGCTGAATTTATTTCAGCATCTTAATTAGAAATGGATAAGTGTGAAATAATTTCAGGTTTAAGGCATAAGCTTTAAGTAAGAGGAAATTGCTTAATAAGTAAAAGTATCGAACGCTTAACACTTCCCAGATAACCGCATGCCTATTGCATACATAGTGCATGCCTAAGGCATGATGATTGCATTTTAAGGCATATGTTATGCAAGCATACAAACATTACATTTTGGCCGATTTCAAATCCTCACCAAAAAAGATGGACGCATGTTCATCAAATGCTTTGGTATCGCCACTGGTATAAAAAGATTTTCTACCTGTTCTTGCCAGTTTTACTTCAATCTCAGGGTGTCTTTCTAAATAATTAACCAAACTACCAGCAACAATTTCACCCTGTGTTAAAATGCTTATATAATCTGGAAAAGTAGTTTTTAGTTTTGGTAATAACAAAGGATAATGTGTACAGGCTAATAAAACACAATCAATATCATTGGCTTGTGCAAGTAAAGAGTCGCAATATTCTTTAACAAAAAAATCTGCGCCCGTTTGGAGGTGTTCATTATTTTCGATTAAGGGCACCCACATTGGGCATGCCTGCTGGTGAACCTCTATTTCGGGAAAAAATTTATTAACTTCTAACAGATAAGATTTAGAGTTGACAGTTCCTCTTGTACCCATAACCCCCACCTGCTTGCTCGTAGTGTAATTACCAATAACTTCTGCTGTTGGCCTGATTACGCCAAGCACCCGATGATTTGGATATTTTGAAGGCAAATCCTTTTGCTGAATGGTTCTTAAGGCTTTAGCTGATGCCGTGTTACACGCCAATATAACAAGCTCGCAACCGCTTGCAAAAAGCCACTCCACACATTCTAAAGTATATTGATAAATGGTTTCAAAAGAATGATCACCGTAGGGAGAACGGGCATTATCACCTAAATAAATATAATCGTATTGAGGTAACTTCTCTGCAATAGATCGAAAAACCGTCAATCCTCCATATCCTGAATCGAAAATACCTATTGGTGATGATTGTTGCATAGCGTAATCTTTTGCTAATTATTTCGTGCTGAATTGTTAGCAATTAAACAATGTAGCAATTTATTTCCAAGATAAATCTTTCAAACAAAAAAGCGGAATTAAGTTGAACTTAATTCCGCAGTATTTTTATGAGCTAAAAAAAGCTTTCGCTTTAAGTGCTTAAATTATTTTTTAGGAGCTGCTGGTTTTGCTGCAGTAGCAGTAATACCTAATTTAGTTTTTACTGCACCTGTGATATCGTCGCCACCTTCCCAGAAAACTAAGTTGTTACCACCTTGTCCGTTAGCAATATCAAAAACGTATGCTAAACCTTTTTCTTTTGCAATTGCAGAAATAGCTGTAGCTACTTTACCTTGAATTGGCTGAAACAACTCACCTTGTTTAGTACCTAAATCTTGTTGAGCTTTAGTCTGTGCATCACCAATACGTTTTTGTAAATCTTGTAATTCAGTTGCTGCTGTTTGTAATTCTTTATCAACAGTTTCTTTATTTGCTTCGCTACGCGTTTTTTCTTTAGCTTGTGCTGCTGTTAATTTAGATTGATATTCTTTAATCATCACATCTATTTCAGCTTGTTTAGTTTTACTTAAATTTTCTAAAGTAGTTTGTGCGGTCTTAGATTCAGGTAAGTTTGCAAATACCTCTTCAGAATTTACGTGACCAATCTTTTGCTGTGCATTTGCCATATTCGCTGTAAACAATAAACCTGCTGCTACAAAGAATACGTTAATTAACTTTCTCATGTTTTATTTTACTTTTTATTTTTTTTAATTGTTTTTCCTAATTCAAAGGGGCGAATATACTAATTATTTACAGTCCCTGGTTTGTAACCTAATTTTACGATAACATCATTACTAACATCGTAACTGCTGCTTGCATAAATCATCATGGTAGCTTCACTACTTTTATCAAAAATGAAATCAAGGTATTTCGCTTTTGCAATCTGTTTAATCACATCTGCTACTTTTTCCTGGATAGGTTTGATCAGTTTAGTTCTGCTTTGGAAAAGATCTCCGTCTGGACCAAATTTCTGACGTTGAAATTCTTTAGCAGCTTTTTCTTTCTCGATGATTTCATTTTCACGACGTTTACGCATATCATCAGTTAACAAAACCTGGTCAGCCTGATAAGCTTTATACATCCTGTCGATTTCACCAAAGTTTTGATCAACCTGTTGTTGCCATTGTTTAGAAGCTACTTCTAACTGGCTTAATGCAGATTTATATTCGGGCATGTGCTTTAGAATATACTCTGTATCTACATAAGCAAACTTTTGGGCAAAAGCGCCAAAAGTTGTGCAAAGTAAAAATGCGATAAAAAGGTACTTTTTCATTTGTGTGTGTATTTAATGATTAGTTCTAATAACCTAAGCTTTTTATAAACTCAACTTACTTTGTTTTATTGCATAATTAATTATTTTTTTAATCATAAACAATTAAAATCCGCCTAATTGTTGTGCAATACTAAAGTGGAACTGGCCTTTATTTGCATCTGGTAAACCAGGAATTGCATCGAAACCATAACCATAATCAATACCCAGTAAACCAAATATTGGTAAGAAGATACGTGCACCAACACCAACCGATCTTCTGATATTAAAAGGGTTGAAGTCGTTAAATCTATCCCAGGTGTTACCACCTTCAGCAAATGCTAAAATAAAGGCGGTAGCTTGCTGACTTTTAATTACTGGATAACGTGCCTCTAAAACATATTTAGTGTAAATCGGGCTACCTGATGTTTGCGCCTGATTAGCATTTGCGCCTACAGGAATAACGGTATTATTCGCGTAACCACGCATCGCGATTAATTCAGAACCTTGTAAGAAATCAAATCCTTGCATACCATCACCACCTAATTTAAATCTTTCGAATGGCGATTGGCCAACACCGCTGTTGTACGAACCTAAGAAACCGAATTGTGCCTGAGCTTTAATTACAAACTGCCCGCCAACACGTTGGTACCATTGAGAATCGAACTTCCACTTGTGGTACTCTGTAAATCTATATCTCGTTTTATCAGAAGCTGTAGCATAATTCACATTGTTAAATAATGAATATGGTGGTGTTGCCTGAATGGTAAAACGCAAGAATGAACCTGATGTTGGATAAATTGGCGAATCCCTTGAATCACGGCTAATCTCTTGTGATAAGTTAAAGTTATATGAAGTACCAGTAGAGAATTTAAATCCTGGATAATTTTGAAGAATATACTGTTGGAAACTTAAAGAGTGACTTAACTGGAAATAGTTATCTGGCCAGTTTAATCTTCTACCCAAACTTACCGTTACCCCATTTAAACGGATTTTGTAATAATTAGGATTACTAGAATCGCCAATACCACTCGATTGTAATGAAGTAAATGCACTTACACCAAAGCTTACTGGTTTCTCACCACCAAACCAAGGTTGAGAGAAAGAGAAACTATACGATTGGTAATATTTACCATTGGTTTGACCACGTAAACTTAATTTTTGTCCATCACCTTTTGGAAGTGGTTTATAAGCTTTAAGGTTAAATAAATTTCTTAAAGAGAAGTTATTAAAGGTTAAACCTAATGTACCGATAATACGGCCACCACCAAAACCACCCGATAACTCAATCTGATCAGAAGGTTTTTCTTCTACAGCATACTCAATATCTACTGTTCCATCTGCAGGGTTCGGACGTGGGGTTGGTACTGTTTTTTGTTCGTCAAAGTTACCTAAAGCACCAATCTCACGAACGGTACGAATTAAATCACTTTTGTTAAATTTCTGTCCTGGCTTGGTACGAATCTCACGTAAAACTACCTTATCATTAGTAATGGTATTTCCTTTTAAGGTAATACGGTTGTTGGTGTACTGCGGACCTTCATAAATGCGCATCTCTACATCAACAGTATCATTATAAATTTTAGTTTGAACTGGATCAATATTGAAAGTTAAATAACCATTATCAGTATATAAACTGTTAATATCGCCACCATTTTCGCCACCACCATTTATTTTTTTATCTAATTTATCCTCACTAAAAACATCCCCTTTTTCGATACTTAAAACTTTATTTAAGATATCAGTGCTGTAAATTGCATTTCCAGCCCAGGTAATTTTACCGAAGTAATATTTTTTACCTTCATAGATATCCATTTTAATATTAACCTTTTTACGGTTATATTGATAAATGCTATCCTTTAAAAGTTCTGCATCGCGGTAACCCTTTTCATGCAGTTTGGCAATCATTTTAATTTTATTCTCTTCGTATTTTTCCTTACTGAATTTACCAGATCCCCAAAAACGCCACCAGGCAAACTGCTTCGGATTTTTAAGGTACTTTCTTAACTTAGCAGCTTTGAAATCCTTATTTCCGGTAAAATCAATGTGCTGAACTTTAACACGGTGTCCTTTATCAATATTCGCCTCTAAAACCACACTGTTTTCAGAGTTTGGATCTTTACGCGTTGTGTAATTTATTTTAGTGAAGAAATAACCCTTATCTAAAAGGTATTTTTTTACAATTGCAGACGTTGTATTGTATAAGTTATCGTTAACGATTTTACCTGTTTTATCATTCAGCTTTTCTTGAATAGCTGTTTTTTCCGATTTACGAACACCTTTTAAATCAATTGAGCTTAAACGAGGACGTTCAACAACTTCAATTTCAAAATAAACGGTATCCTGAACAAATTTTTCGATATTTAATTTAACATCATCAAACAATCCTTGTGCCCAAAGTGTCTTAATAGCATCAGCGGTTGCTTCGCCTGGTAAAACAACTTTATCACCTTTTGCTAATTTGGATAAAGTAATTAATACCTCTTTATCCAGGTATTCAGTACCAGTAATTTTTGTACCACCAATGATAAATTCCTTTGGACTAAAATAATCGAGATCTAAGCCACCAACCTTCAATGAAGGGGTTGCCGGAGCCTGACCTTGTGGACGTATTTGAGCAAAGGCCGGAGCGGCTAAAACTAATAGGATTAAAACTTGAAATATTCTTTTCATTAAAATAATTTGTTCAGTAATGGCCACGAAGGTAACAATGTTTTACAAAGCAAAATTGCTTTATTTCCCATACCTGTTAAGTGGTTACATTTATCGTATAAAAGTGGCGCTAAGTTAATTTAAACGCTTGTTAAAAAGTGTTAAAAGAAAAATTAGTTTAATTGTTCGCTAATTTTACCAAAACGTCGCTCGCGTTTTTGATAATCAACAATGGCTTCAAAAAGATTTTCTCTTCTGAAATCGGGCCATAAAACATCAGTGAAATAAAACTCTGTATAAGCCATTTGCCAAAGCAAATAATTACTTATACGGTGCTCTCCACTCGTGCGGATCATCAACTCAGGATCTGGAATATTTACAGTTGTTAACTTAGACGAAAACAGATTTTCATCAATATCATTAATATCAATTGTATTATCTTTTACTTCAGCCGCAATTTTCTTTGCTGCATTTACAATTTCCCATTTAGCACTGTAGCTTAATGCCAGCGTTAATGTGCATTTCACATTATGTGCTGTTTTATCCATAGCTTCTTTCAAATCATCTATACACTCTTGTGGTAACGATTCGATGTTGCCAATCGCATTAAGCTTAACATTGTTTTTGTTAAGTGTTTCGGTTTCCTTGTTTATGGTCGAAATCAGTATTTGCATTAAAGCATCAACTTCTGCTTTCGGACGGTTCCAGTTTTCTGTCGAGAAAGCGTAAAGTGTAAGGTATTCTATACCAACCTCTACACAGCCTTCTACAATATCTTTTACCGAAAGTACGCCTTGTTCATGACCAAAAACTCGCATTTTGCCCTGGCCTTTTGCCCAACGGCCATTACCATCCATAATAACGGCAATGTGCTTTGGTAGGCGGCTATAGTCTATTTGTTCTTTAAATCCCATTAATTATGTCAAAATCAGCTTAAAAGGAATAGCATTTTGAGGATACAAAGGTAAAAGATATGCCAACACTAACAAATAGATAAGTGTCTCTTTTTCTAAAATCTCCTCTTTGTACTCCAGCGGCACCAGTTTGATGCAATGAAGGATCGGATAAATTAAGCCCAGGGTTGTTCCCAACGTACACTGGATTTGCTGGATAAACACCGCTTACATCGTCCAAATAATCAGTAAACGCAGTTCTGTAGCCAAGTTCTGTAAATATGCTCCAGTTATCCTTATAATTATACCTAAACCCGCCACCAAATGGAATGGCAAGTGCTGTATTTTTATACCCGTTTTCCTGCCCTTCGGTACCTAAATAATCTAATCGGTAAGTTTCTCCCTGGTATTTTATTTTCGGTTTAAAGTTTATAAAACCTATACCTGCAAACAAATACGGTGTAAACCTTCTGGTGCCATCATTTATTGCGTAGTCGAAAAAATTAAAGTCGATAATTGCACTACCTTCATTTAATGCGGTTTTAAAGCTTAGGTTACGTTCTCTGAACTGCTCATTACTTGAATTTGCATCATTGGCCTTAATTTGCCCATAATTGTAATTAAACCGAAGCCCGAGGTACGAATTAAAGTTGCGCTTTACAAAAATACCTGCATTAACCCCACTAACCTGAACTGGGTTATATTGATTTAAATCGCCAACATAACCTGCTCCACCTGCAGAAACACCAATTTCCCAAGCGCCCCTAAACGACTGTGCACGGCTTAATTGAGAAAATGATAAGATAATGAGGATGAAAAGGATAGGTTTGTTTATCGCCATACTTAGTAGTTACGGGTATCGATGCCCCATAATAATTTATTCCTTAACGTACTTAAGTAAGTTTCATTGTTAAGACGAATAAGATTTATGCAAAAGTCGGCTTTTTTAATGGTAATTTTTACCGAGCGTTCTACTGTTACCGTTCTACTATCGCAGCTTACCAGAAATTTCGATTCCCTTGCCTCTACTTCAAAAGAAAGTGCATTATCATCAGGCACAACAACTGGCCTTACATTTAAATTATGCGGCGCAATTGGGGTTATTACAAAATTCTGAGAATCGGGGTAAATAATTGGTCCACCGCAGCTTAATGAATATGCTGTAGAACCCGTAGGCGTTGCAATAATTAAACCATCAGCCCAATAAGAGTTAACAAATTCACCATTCATAGAGGCATGAATAATCATCATTGCAGAGTTATCACGACGGTGAATCGTAATATCGTTCAAGGCAAAGTTTTCCTCCCCAAAAAGATGGTTATCAGATTCTAAACTTAAAAGAGAACGTTCATCTATAGTATATTCACCATGAATTAGTGCTTTTAAAGCCGATTCTATTTCATCTTTATTAATACTGGCTAAAAAACCCAATCGACCGAAATTAATACCTATTACTGGAATACCCGAATCTCTAATCAAAGAAAGTGTATCCAATAAAGTGCCATCTCCTCCTAAGCTTAATAAAACATCGGCATGTTCTTTTAATTCTTTGTGGTTATGGAATATTACGGTATTAGCTGGAATCTTAATTTTGCCGTGTAAGGAGTTTTTAAACTTATGATGGAGAACAGGCTGTACATTATGCCTTTTTAAATGGTCGAAAACTTCTTGAACGTAAGGTAACACGGTGTCATTAAAGTCTCTTCCGTAAATTGCAATCCTCATAATAAATTTAAACGTTTAAATAGTTCATAAAAGAATCAAAACGTTCTTGAGAACCATCATCAATTTGGGTATTGTTATAAACTTCTTTAACCTGATAATCGTAACGTTCGAAAGAAGCGACCAAGGAAGTAATTTCAGTTTTATTTACTTTCAAAGTGATTTCTAAACGAGTAGAATCTTCGAAAGAGCTTACATATGATGAAAGTATTTGTGCATTATCAGCCTCAACAATTTGCGCAATATGTGCCAGAGAGTTATCCCGATTACTGATTTCGAGTACAATAATTCCACCAGGCTCATTAACGGCATACAATTCGGAAACAGAGTTTATAATGTTGTTAATAGTGATTAAGCCTGTATAATTTTTCTGTTGATCCAAAACAGGTACAACAGTTAATTTTAGCGAACCTAATAACCTGATCACATCGTAAGTGTGTGCGTTTGTAAAAACAAAGGCATTTAATAGGTTTACCGAAACCTCTTTTACTAAAATATTATAATCGTGTATTTCCAGCAAATCATCTTCGGCAAGCAAACCCAAAAACTGACCATCGCTAACCACAGGGATATGCTTAAGCTTAAACTCGTTCATACGATCTAAAGCTTTTTGCAGCGTGTCGTCCGTTTTTATAGGCGCTATTTCATTCGATATGATTTCTTCGGCAAACATTATTTTAATAATATTCTATCTAAAAACTTCTCTAAATATCCGTTAAATACTTCAGGATGCTCCATCATCGGTGCATGTCCGCATTTATCTACCCAGTTTAATTCTGAATTTGGCAATAGTTGGTGAAATTCTTCTGCAACTTCTGGTGGTGTAACTTTATCGTTTTTACCCCAAATTAATGAAACAGGTATTGTTATTTTCGATAATTCTTTAGCCATGTTGTGTCTTATTGCAGATTTGGCCATGGTTAAAATTCGAATTACTCTCGATCTATCGTTAACGGTTTTAAAAACATCATCAACAAGTTCTTTAGTTGCAGTGGCAGGATCGTAAAAAGTAAATTCTACTTTTTCTTTTATATAATCGTAACTCTCTCTTCGAGGGAAAGAGCCGCCAAAGGCATTTTCATATAAGCCAGAGCTACCCGTAAGCACCAAAGCTTTAACAAATTCCTGATGAGCAACAGTAAAAACCAAACCAACGTGACCACCCAAAGAATTTCCAACAAGCACAACCTGATTCAGGTTTTTAAATTTCAGAAAACGATGAACATACCTGGATAATGCCTTAACCCCCAATGTTAAAATTGGTAAATCATAAATTGGAAGTATAGGAACTATAACACGATATCGATCTTTAAATTGATCTAAAACAAGCTGCCAGTTACTCAATTCGCCCATAAGGCCATGCAATAATACCAGCGTTTCGCCTTCTCCAGCTTCGATGTATTTAAATCCGTCTTCTTCTATTACCTGGTATGTCATATATAATAAGTGGTATTGTGTTACTAAGTTAGTAGAGTAAAATTAAATTTTCGCATTTATATGCCATTTTTCTGAAATAAAATCAGAAACGGTATAAAAACATTGATTAAAGTATCAAAAACGAATATTATCAATGATCTATTCCGAATTGGTATTAAAAATAATCCTACCCGCTGTGTTTTTTTAGCTTTAAGCTCTGTACAGCTTAGCCTAGTTTCTCTTTCACTATTTCAGCAATCAGTTTTCCATCGGCTTTGCCTGCAAGTGCTTTATTAGCCATGCCCATAACTTTTCCCATATCTTTAACTGATGTCGCACCAGATTGTTTTACAACATCTGCAATAATTGCTTCAACCTCTGCACGATCTAATTGCTTAGGCAAGAACTGATTAATTACTTCAATTTCTTCTTCCTCTACCTGATATAAATCTGCACGATTTTGCGATTTGTAGATATCGGCAGATTCTCTGCGCTGCTTAATTAATTTTTGAAGAATCTTAAGTTCTGTTTCTTCAGTAATTTCTTCTGATGCACCTTTTTCGGTTTTAGCAAGAAGAAGAGCAGCTTTTATGGCTCTTAATCCTCGCAATTGTGCATCATTTTTAGCCAACATGGCTTTTTTTATTTCCTGATCTATTGTATTTGATATCATTTTTAACCTCAAAACCCAAAAAATGGGCCTTCCTAATATTAGTTTAAAATAAAAAAATTATAGTGTTATTTCCTCTCCGTACTAATTCCCATCCAGGTAACTAGGGGGTTCTATTTATGATTGTGCCCGTAGCTTGTGCTGATGGCATAATTATCATATCATTTATGTTTACATGCTTCGGTCTGCTTACTACATACCAAATTGCATCAGCAATATCATCGGCAATTAATGGTTCAAAACCTTCGTATACTTTTTTGGCTCTATCTTCATCACCTTTGAAGCGAACAATCGAAAATTCGGTTTCTACACTACCTGGATTAATTGCCGTAACTTTAATTCCATGTTGCAAAAGATCTATTCGCATCGCTTTATTTAGCGCATCAACCGCATGCTTACTTGCGCAATATACATTTCCGTTTGGATAAACTTCTTTCCCTGCAATAGAACCTATATTAACGATATGCCCCGATTTGCCTGGAATCATCCAATTGGAAACAATTTTAGTTACGTAAAGCAAACCTTTCACATTGGTATCAATCATGGCATCCCAATCATCGGTATCCCCTTGATTAATTGGCTCAAGCCCCCGGCTAAGCCCTGCATTATTAATTAAAACATTTACCTTTTTCCAATCTTCAGGTAAAGCTTCCAGCGCAGCTGATAAACTTTCTTTCTCCTTCACATCGGCTAAAACCTGTTTAATGGCAATACCATATTTAGCTTCCAAATGATGAGCCGTTTTCTCTAAACGATCAGCTCTTCTGGCAACTAGAACTAAATTATAACCATTTTGAGCGAAGATATGTGCGCTAGCCTCTCCTATACCAGAAGTTGCGCCCGTGATTAAAGCTATTTTAGACATTTGATAAAATTAAAAAATTGCAGCTTGTTTTAAACAAGTTATCAATTGCAACAAAGGTAAGTTTTTTTGGTTTGCCAGTCTACTCGAAAAACAAGCTGAATGTAAAATGACGTAGCTTCGCTTTATCTAAAGGATTAGCAAAGGCTGTATTGTCATGTTGTATAATATCATTCATCGAATAGGAAACTTTTATTTCGGGCGACATTTTAAAATACTCGAAATATAAATCGAACCCGATACCTGTTTCGTAAGAAAGGTAATTGCGCTTATTTTTTAAAAACTTATTAATAGGTGTTTCCCCTTCATCGAAAGTTTTCTTTTTAGAAGCGATATCGATTGAATATTTTGCACCACCAAGCCAATAAGCTCTGAAATTATTTAAACGATTTGATTTTATCTTTATCGCTAAAGGAAATTCAAACATGGTAGCCTGAACTTTTTTATCAATGGAGGTTTGAAAGCCAGCAGGAATAATTGAAGTGTTAACGGGTTGAGCTACTTCTGGAGCAGGCTCATATTCGTAACGCATCACGCGGTCACTAAAAATTAATGATGGTGTGGCACGCAAATCAAAGTTTTCTGAAATCCTTCTGTTTACAACAAAGCCTAAACCAAAACCAACTGATGGCGGACTTGAAATGGCACGCATAGGTTGGGTAACCTGCTTACCATCAAAAGGATCGAAATAAGGATTACGCCAGTTGGCAGCCTTTAAAATTTTATACTCGGCAGAAATGTATTGAAAGCTGAAGCCAAAATGTAAGTCTTCATCATCTACCCCACCGCCCCAATTTTGAGCAAAAGTGATTGTAGTAACCATTAAAAAGGAGATGATGAGGCTTAATTTTTTTATCATTTAGTACCCGTATAAATCGAACTTATTCCAAACGTTAAAATTCTTTGTTTGGTATTTTTGAAACCTACTTTTTCCATCAAATTGGTAAAATCAGCTCCATCAGGAAAAGCTGCAACAGATTCTGGCAAATAAGTGTAAGCTCGGTGATCTTTAGAAAACAGTTTTCCAAAGAAAGGAGTAACCTGCTTAAAATAGAAACTATATAATTGCTTAACAGGGAAAACCTTTGGTTTAGAGAATTCGAGGATAACCATTTTACCACCTGGTTTTAAAACCCGAAACATATCCTGCAAACCTTTTTCCAGGTTTTCGAAATTACGCACACCATAGGCACAAGTAATTGCATCGAAAGTATCGTCGCTAAAATGCAGCCCCTCAGAATCGCCAACCTGAACGGAAAACACTTCATTTAAGCTGCGATCGTTGATTTTCTTTTTAGCCACCTCTAGCATACCTTCAGAAATATCCACACCAATAACTTTTTCAGGATGAAGTTTTTTGATCGCTTCAAAAGCAAAATCGCCCGTTCCGGTAGCAACATCAAGCATAATTCTTGGATGTATAGAAACCAGTTCCTTAATTGCTTTTTTACGCCACAAAACGTCAATACCTAAGGAGAGGAAATGATTTAAAAAATCGTAAGTACCTGAAATGTTGTTAAACATAGTTGCAACCTGCTCCTTTTTAGTTGCATTTTCTACTTGATATGGAGTGATATTCTGATTCATGATATTGGCAAAGATAGGTTTATTGTTTAATTGTTTTAATCGGTGAATTGTCAAATGCGAAACAGATAATCAGTTAAAGAATTGAAACGCTTAACCATCCTCTCAAAATTACTACCTTTGCAATATGATTATCAAAACGGCAACATTTGTTTGCAGCAACACCCAGATCTCGGCTTTGCCGGCACCAACTATGCCAGAATATGCATTTATCGGCCGTTCAAACGTAGGTAAATCTTCGTTAATTAATATGTTGGTTAACCATCATGGTTTAGCAAAAACATCGCAACGTCCAGGTAAAACCCAGTTAATTAACCATTTTTTGATTAATCAGGAATGGTATATTGTCGATTTGCCTGGTTATGGCTATGCAAAGGTTTCTAAAACCAGCAGAGAAAAATGGGAAAAATTTATCCGAGCTTACATTACGAAAAGAGAGAGCTTACAATGTGTTTTCGTGCTGATTGATAGCCGTTTAGAGCCGCAACAAATCGATATTGAGTTTTGCTATTGGTTAGGCGAAAAGCAAATTCCTTTTGCTTTGCTTTTTACCAAAGCAGATAAACAAGGAATGAATGAATCTATAAAGAACGCCAATGCCTTTAAGAAAAAGCTTGGCGAATTTTTCGAAGAAGTACCAGCAAGTATTATAACTTCTGCCGAAAAACATACGGGGAAGGAAGATGTTTTGAACTTCATTTATGAAGTAAATAAAGATTTTGTTAAACCCATTATTACCAAGCAGTTTTAAAATTATTGGCTCCCAAAGCCAGATATTGTAAAACACCGTATATATTAAAATGAAAAAATACTTTTCACTCGTATTATTCGCACACTCTATTTTTGCTTTGCCTTTTGCTATGATTGGCTTCTTTTTAGGTGTAACAACAACAGAAAATCCTTTTCAATGGCAAAAACTAATACTGGTTTTGCTTTGTATGGTTTTCGCACGTAATTCTGCAATGGCTTTTAACCGCTATCTGGATCGAAACATCGATGCAAAAAACCCGCGGACTAAAATGCGTGATATCCCAGCAGGTAAAGTTTCGGCAAATGAAGCGCTGATTTTTGTAATAGCAAACTGCGTTTTCTTTATTATAGCAACATTTTTCATTAACAGCCTTTGTTTTTACTTATCGCCTGTTGCCCTATTTGTTGTTCTTTTTTATAGTTATACAAAAAGGTTTACCTCTCTTTGCCATTTGGTTTTAGGCTTAGGTTTATCGCTTGCTCCAATAGGCGCTTACATTGCAGTAACAGGTCAATTTGCTTTGGTGCCAGTTTTATATTCGTTTGCTGTATTATTTTGGGTAAGTGGTTTCGATATTATTTATGCTTTGCAGGATGAAGATTTTGACCGTGAAGAAAATTTACATTCCATACCATCAGCCCTTGGCATAAAAAATGCACTTAACGTTTCTGTTGTGTTGCATATTTTCTCTGCTGCCTGCGTTATTGCACCGATATTTTTAATGCCAGATTCGTTTAGCTGGGCTTATTATATCGGGGTTGCTTTCTTCTGCTTTGCCTTAACTTATCAGCATTTGCTGGTAAAGCCAAATGATATAAGCAAAGTGAATAAAGCATTTGCTACTACAAACGGAATGGCATCGGTAGTATTTGCATTGTGCTTTTTAATTGATGCCTATTTAAGAACTAAATAATAGAATTTTGGATAAGTGGATTAGCATTTTGTGTTAAAAAACCTCATCCATCATTCAATAATTGTAATACTATGATTATAAATAAAAAACCAAGAACATATATCCCTAACGATTTAAAAATTAGCTGGGAGAGCCTAGAACCACTTTTTGCAGAGTTACAAAATCGTGAAATTAAAAGCGCTGATGAACTTGAACACTGGTTAAAAGATCGTTCGGAATTAGAAGCTGCCCTAGAAGAAGATTTCGCCTGGCGCTACATAAAAATGAGCTGCGATACTGCAAACGAAGCCCTGGTAGAAAGTTTCCAGTACTTTGCTACAGAGATAGAGCCTAAAATTTCGCCCTTATCAAACGAATTAAATAAAAAATTTAGCGATAGTCCATTTATGGATGATTTGGATAAAGAAAAATATTTCGTTTACAGCAGAGCGATTAAAAAAGCTTTAGAACTTTACCGCGATGAAAACATCGAATTGTTTACGGAATTACAGGTTAAACAGCAAAAATATCAGGGCATAACAGGTGCTATGAGTGTTGAAATAAACGGACAGGAATACACCTTAGAACAGGCTTCGATTTTTGTTAAAGATTTAAACCGAGAAGTTCGTGAAAATGCCTGGAAAACCATTCAACAGCGTAGATTGATTGATAAAGATGATTTAAACATCTTATTTGATGAGTTGATTAAATTACGGAATCAGGTTGCCCTTAATGCCGGATTTGAAAGCTATCGCGATTATATGTTTCAGGCTTTAGGCCGTTTTGATTATACGCCGCAAGATTGTTATGATTTTGCCAATGCGATTGAAAAAGAAATTGTTCCGATTTTAAAAGAACAGGCGGAAAAACGCCGAGAAGCTTTGGCTTTAGAAACTTTAAAACCTTGGGATTTAGAGGTAAGTGTAAGTGGTAAGCCCGCTTTAAAACCCTTTAATAGCGGAGCCGAATTGATTGATAAAAGCATTGCCTGCTTTAATGCTATCGACTCAAAACTTGGCGATAAATTGGCGATAATGAAAGCCAATAATCTTTTTGATGTAGAAAGTAGAAAAGGTAAGGCACCAGGTGGCTATAATTATCCATTAGCAGAAACTGGCGCTCCATTTATTTTTATGAATTCGGCGAATTCGCTTCGCGATTTAACCACTATGGTTCATGAAGGCGGTCATGCAATACATACTTTCTTAACTGCAAATTTAGAGCTTAACGATTTCAAACACTGTCCTTCAGAAGTTGCCGAATTGGCTTCCATGAGCATGGAATTAATTTCTATGGATAACTGGAATGTTTATTTCGACAATCCAGAAGATTTAAATCGGGCTAAAAAAGAGCAATTGGCTGATGTTTTAAAAACTTTACCGTGGGTTGCAGTCATCGACCAGTTTCAGCATTGGATTTATACCAATCCGAATCACACTGCAGCAGACCGTGAAGAAACTTTTAAACAAATTTATAATCGTTTTGGAGCAGGTTTTGCAGATTGGGAAGATTTACAGGCTCAATTTGGAAACGTTTGGCAAAAACAATTGCATTTATTCGAAGTTCCTTTTTACTACATAGAATACGCAATTGCCCAGTTAGGTGCCATTGCCGTATGGAAAAACTATAAAGAAAACCCTCAAAAAGCATTAGAGCAATATTTAGCTGCTCTTTCATTAGGTTACACCAAACCAATGAACGAGATTTACGAAACCGCTGGTATTAAATTTGATTTCAGCGCAGAATACGTAAAAGAATTAGCTCAATTTGTTAAAGACGAATTAGAAAAACTAGGTTAATACAACATAATTACGAGTAACGAGCCGTAACATTAAATGTTACGGCTTTTTTTGGCTCACTATATTCCTAAAAAAGGTTTACAGTTTCATAACTTTTAAAATAGGCTTATTACAAATTTATACCGCAGTTAATTCGGATTCAATTGTCATATGTCCGAACTAAATCCGAATCAACTCCGATTAAGACCCGTACTAAAGGTTAAGATGAACTTAACCTATTTCGACGCTTTGTCTCATCCTTATATAGCTATACAGGTTATTGATTTAATTTTGAATTGACTATACATCCAAATTTGGTAATCCTGTGTGAACTATACATTTGTGTTTTGATCTGATTTATATTTTTTAGGCTTCCACCTTTTTTTCAGTTCTCCCTGTTTAATGCTGTTTCTTTTGTTTCCATACACTGTTTTTAGTGTATAGCTTTTTTAGGAATCGACACTATTCGACGCTTTCTTCATTAGAACATCCGGGCAATTTGGTTATTATTTTTTAGTTTTTGTAAGTGTTGTTAAAAAAAATAACACCGTTTAAAAAGGCGATTTCTTTTTAAAAGAACCTGCCTTTTGTGAAAATTTGTTAATAAAGTTAAACATTGTTAAAAAGAGCTGTTTCAAACACCCAATGATTTAGTTTCGTGTAATTAATCCTCAGATCAGGGAACTAATCATCACTACTAAACTGCTATGAAACGAATCGCTCTGTTTTTCATATTACTTTCTGCTATATTATTTATTGATGTACAAGCTCAGGATAGCAGAGGTAAGATTTCTGGCTTGTTAATGAGCGAAAAAAAGAAATCAATTTCAGCAGTCATTACAATCAAGAGTTTAAAAGATTCAACATTTATTAAAACGACAGTTTCGGATGCTACGGGTATTTTTTATTTTGAAAATCTTCCTGTAGCTACCTATTTGGTATCAGTTAAGGCGATTGGTTTTCAAACTGTTGATGTTAAAATCGAAATTAGCGCTACGCAATTATCAGTTGATAAAACACTTTTGCTTACTGAAGAAAATATAAATTTAGGCAGCGTTAATATTTCAGGTAAGAAACCATTAATTGAGCGGTTTAGCGATAAAACAGTAATGAATGTAGAAAACAGTATTGTTGCAAGTGGAAATACAGCGCTCGAAGTGCTTGCCAAAATGCCAGGGGTTTCTGTTAATCAAGATGGGATTATTAACGTTAAAGGAAAATCGGGTGTTAATGTTTTAATTGATGGAAAAACTACTTATTTATCAGCTGAACAGCTAGTAACCAGACTTCGTTCTCTAAGCAGCAGTGAACTCAAATCAATCGAGTTGATTACTAATCCATCGGCTAAATACGACGCCGAGGGAAATGCAGGTGTAATCAATTTAAAGCTTAAAAAAAATACAGGTTTCGGTACAAACGGTAATCTAGATTTAGGATTTGGCTATGGCAAAAACCCTAAAAGTAATGCGGGAATTTCACTGAATCATCGAAACAAAAATTTTAATATTTTCGGTAATCTTGCTCATAACAATAACAAATACCAGGAAGATTTAGATATTAACCGCATCACAAATAACGGCATATCGAATACTTTTTTTCATCAGTATAATACACAAATCCGTTCTTCTCATAACAACAATTACAAAGCTGGCATTGATTATTTTATTAATGAGAAAAATACAATTGGTTTTTTAACCAGTGGCTACTTTAATAACGGGCACGAAAAATCGAACGGTATAACCGATATTGGTACTAGTTTTATAAAAATAGATTCCTCTATTGTAGCTGATAACCCTTCTAAAAATAAATACCGAAATCAAGCTTATAATTTAAATTACAAATCGATTATTGATACGCTTGGGCAGGAATTTTCTGCTGATTTAGATTACGCACAATATCGAAGTGAAGAACAAACCGTTTATAATAACTATTTTTCAGATGTACTTGGAAATCCTTACAAAGCTCCGTTAACTTTTAGAAATTTAACACCATCCTTAATAAAAATAAAGGCGGCAAAAATTGATTATGTTTTACCTTTGAATACTGCGACAAAACTAGATTTTGGCTTAAAAAGCAGTTGGGTAAGTACTGACAACGATTTTCGATTTGAAAATTTTGTAGCTTCACAATGGCAAAACGACTTAGGTAGAAGTAATCGTTTTATATATGATGAAAACATAAATGCAGCTTATACAAACTTCAAGCACGATTTTAAAACAACAAGTATTGAACTTGGTTTAAGAGTAGAACAAACCAATTCAAAAGGTAATTCGGTTAATGAGCAAAAAATAGTTAAACGACATTATTTCGATTTCTTTCCAAATTTTTCTCTAAATCAAAAGTTATCCGCAAACAACGAACTTGGATTTTCATACAGCAGAAGGATAGAAAGGCCAGATTATAAATCGTTAAACCCTTTTGTGTACTTTGTCGATTTGTACACTTTTAGTCAGGGAAATCCATTCCTAAACCCAGAATACACAAACTCTTTTCAACTTTCTTATAATTATAAAAAAGAGCTTAATGTAACTTTTGGATACAGCATTACAAACAATTTAATTCTTGATGTGCTCTTGCCTGACAACGTTAAAAAAACACTTTATCAAACCGTACAAAACCTTGATAAACAATACGCTTACGACTTAACTATTGGGTATCCAACTACAATAGGTAAATTTTGGAATATGGATAATACGATAACGAGCACTTACAATCAAATCAAAACATCCGATTTAGGCGGAAATAATTACGATCGAAAAAAGGTAAATTTTATTTTGAACAGCAACCATAATTTCGTGATCGGCCCATCTATTTCTGCCGAACTTTCAGTCGAATTTGTTTCCGCACAGATTTACGGAACTTATGCCATTAAGCCATATTATGGAATAGATTTCGGCTTAAAAAAATCATTCGCTGATAAAAAATTGAATCTAAAATTTGCCCTTAATGATGTTTTTGATACTCGCAAAGCCAGAATAAGCAGTGCTCTTACTGATTTAAATTATAATCTTACTCAGAAACAGGAAAGCAGAATTTTTAGGTTGAGCCTAGGCTATACTTTTGGCAGCAATGCAATTAAAGCGGTTAGGGAAAGAAAAACCAGCGTTACTGATGAGGAAGGGAGAATTAAATAAGTTGTAAAAAAATATAGTCCGTTTGTTTTCGCAGATTTACGCAGAAAATAAAGATCATAACTACCAAGATCTTTCCCACAGACATCCGAAACCTGCACAACAAAAAACCTAAGCCTCTTCTTCCTTTTTAGTTTTCATAATTAAAAACATTACTAAAACAGAAAGTATAATCATAACCAGGTAACTATGACTTAAATTCAATTCATCCTTCGCTGGAATTAAATTCACGATTGCGTAGCTCAAAAAAGAAACAATTACATAGGTAATTCCACCTGTTAAACCGCCAGCTATTCCTGCATTTTTAGGGAACTTACTTAAGCAAAAAGTAAAATAGTTGTTAAAGGTAAAACCTGCTCCAATATGAATAATAAATGCAAAAAATATAAGCGACCAGAGGTTGGATATAAAATTGATGCTAATCATCATTAAAATCACAAATACTACCTGCAATATCGAATTAATCATCAATCGCTTAAAAAACGGCTTATTAATCGTTGCCTTACCAATAAAACCACCAACCATCCAGGCAAAACCTAAAACAAGCGAGCTATAACCTGCAACAACTGGCGAATAGTGTAATTCATGTTCAATAATAAATGGCCCTGTCATATTGTAAACCATCACCATACAATAGGCCAAACCAAGCATTACAATTCCTAAAGTAAAACTGGTTGTTTTTATCATATTTATATAGATGCCAGTAATTTTTTTGAGCTGAAAATCGGTAAAATGTTTAAGTGTTTCGCCGCTGAATACAAATTCTAATAACGCAAATACCAAAGCAAAACCTGCCAAGAAGTAAAAGTTAGATTCCCATCCAAAAGCAGTTTGAAGATACCCGCCTACAAACGGTGCTATTATTGGCCCTGTTGACCAAATAATAGAGAATAAACTTAAATAGTGTTTAAGTTGATCGCCAGAAAATAAATCTACAAAATAGGCTCTTTTAGCAACCACAATTGCCCCAACCGAAAGCCCATGAATTATTCGCATTAAGTAAATCAGATAAATATTATGTGTGATTGCAATGATTAAACTTGCTGCAGCAAAAATCAGCAACGCATACAAACCAATTTTATAACGTCCGAAGCTGTCTAAAACACTGCCAATAAATAGCTGTGCTACGCCATAGCTGATTAAGAATATACTCAGCGTTAATTGCACCTGAATATCACTAACCTGCATTTCGCCAGCCATTGTTGGTAGTGAAGGGATATAAATATCTGTAGCAAAACCAGATAGTGGAATCAACGCAAAAGCCAACAAGGTAGAAATCCCTTGGTTCTTTTCTTTAATATATTTTATGTTATTAATTTCTACAGCGGGCATTTTATCTTTATTTAAAATCAAAGATCGACAGAAGTCGATTGGGTAATCAAGGAGGCAAAATTAGTCTTTTGCTTTAAACAGAAATTATGAAAATCAAAGAATTAGTTTTACAAAACAAATATTGGCCAAATTTGACTTTCAACCTATATTTAGGGCTTTTTTAAATTAGAATTTTCAGTCTTTTTATCGTGTGATGAAATTTATATCTTGCTTTAAACGTTTTTAACTGATATTTTTTTAAGTTTGAGGAATACAACAACCAAAACAGATGTTCGAAAAGCTATTCAGAAAGAAATCTATCTCCAAGATATTACAAGATGCAGCAAAAGGCTACGGCGATCATGAAAGTTCCTTACATAAAACACTCGGTGTTCGCGATTTAACTGCCTTTGGTATTGCAGCAATTATTGGAGCTGGAATTTTCAGTACAATTGGTAAAGCCAGCGCTGATGGTGGTCCTGCGGTAATATTTTTATTTATTTTTACTGCGGTTGCTTGTAGTTTCGCGGCATTTGCTTATGCAGAATTTGCTTCAATGGTACCTGTTTCTGGTAGTGCTTACACCTATTCGTATGTTGCATTTGGCGAATTAGTTGCATGGATTATTGGCTGGTCGCTCATAATGGAATACTCTATTGGTAATATAACGGTTGCTATTTCCTGGTCAGATTATTTTACTGGACTACTTTCCACCATAAAAATTCCAGCCCTCGGTATTGAAGGCATCCATGTTCCCGATTGGATGACAATGGATTATTTAAGTGCTTACAACGGCCATGAGCATGCTGAAGCACTTTTAGCTGCTGGAAAAAACCTTGCAGATTTAGATACAGCAACAGCTCTTGCTAATAATGCATGGCTTACTGCTCCAAAAATAGGAAGTTTTCATATTGTTGCCGATATTCCCGCATTAGGTATAATTATCTTGATTACCTGGTTAATTTACCGCGGAATGAAGGAAAGCAGAAATGCCAGTAATGCAATGGTTGTGGTTAAACTTGCCGTTATTTTACTAGTATTAGCTGTTGGTGTTTTTTATGTTGATACAAAAAATTGGGATCCATTTGCACCTAACGGTGTTTCTGGTGTATTAAAAGGTGTTTCTGCAGTATTCTTCGCTTATATAGGTTTCGATGCAATTTCTACAACTGCCGAAGAATGTAAAAATCCACAACGCGATTTACCCCGCGGCATGATGTGGGCAATTATTATCTGTACCATTCTTTACGTTGCAATTGCTTTAGTTTTAACTGGAATTGTAAAATCAGATACTCTAGCGGTTGGCGATCCTTTAGCCTTCGTATTCGACCAGATAGATTTAAAATTAATGAGTGGTATTATTGCAGTAAGTGCCGTTTTTGCTATGGCTAGTGTACTTTTAGTTTTCCAAATGGGGCAACCCCGCATCTGGATGAGTATGAGCCGTGATGGTTTACTACCAAAATCGTTCTCTAAAATTCACCCAAAATACAAAACACCTTCATTTGCTACAATTGTGGTGGGTTTCGTTGTTGCTGTTCCTTCGCTTTTCATGAATTTAACTATCGTAACCGACCTTTGCTCAATAGGTACTTTATTTGCCTTTGTGCTGGTTTGCGCAGGTGTTTTAGTTTTACAAAACCGACCAGATGTACAGCGAGGTAAATTCAAAATCCCATATGTAAACAGTAAATTTATTGTTCCCATCGGTTTAATTGCAGGCTTAATTTTTGCTTTTACACAGTATGGAAAAGAAACAAAAGCATTCTTTTTTAATTCTCCTAAAACGGTTCAAACGGTCAACTTTGTTACTTCATTAAGTGGTGATGAATTGAGAATTGTAAAAGAGGAAATCATTAATAATGCAAAACCACAAATCATTTTAAGCGATAAGGTTGATGCTGAATCTTACCTAAGCAATTTGCCTGCGGATAAATATCAACAGTTTATTTCTGCATCTAAGGTATCCATAGAAAAGAAATACGAAAGTGGTTGGAGCTTGTTTAAACACAAAATACCAATGTGGATTTTTATCTTCATTTGTATAACAATTTCTTTTTACTGCGTTACTAAAAACTTATCCTTAATACCTGTTTTGGGCTTAATCAGCTGCTTATATATGATGTGCGAGCTTGGCATATCTAACTGGATTGGCTTCGGCATTTGGTTAGTTATTGGCTTGGTTGTATATTTCGCTTATGGCTTTAGACATAGTAAGTTGGCGAAAGAAAACGCTTAAACAATTCTTATTTGTTTTGGAAATGAATGACAAGTTCTTAGTGGCGGACTGTAGTCCCGCTATCGCTAATAGTCCTCATTCGTACCTCATTTCGGGCTATTTTGCTCTATCGGGTTTATAAACAAAGGCTTTTGCCCAAAAACCTGAATGTAAAATCGTTTCGGTCGGTGAGACACCAACCGATAGATAAAAGATCTTGCCAATACGATGGGAATGATGAGTTTAATAAATTTTAAACCTTTTTCTTTTTAAACACAAATACGGTTAAAATAATTAACCCAACTCCTGAAAGTATCAGATAGTATTCGCTATGAGCTAAGCCATTAACCTTTGCTGCTGGACCAGCAATAAACAATACTATTGCTAATATTATTAAAATATTTCGTCCCATTATACAGGTAATCTATGTAACTCAATATCATCAGGCGTAACGAAAATTAAAGGAACTTTCTCTACGTCAACATAGCTACTATCCAAACCAAAACTTCGCTCTTCAGATAAGCTCAATTTTTTAAGGATAAAATAATAATCCATTATAGTACGCTCGTATAAACTCAGTTTAGTAAATTTAGATAAATGTTTTTCTAAAAGAACAAAACGGAAATCGCCTGCAATTTTATGTTTATTTAAAGACGTATATTGACTGGTAATATCTACTTCACCATTTCTAACTAACTCTTCAACTACCTTACGGTATAGTAAGTTTACTCTTTGCTCAATTCTGAAACCTAGTTTAAAATCGATACGAATTAACTTGCCAGGAATTAAGAATTCAACTTTATAATCTAATGTATAAGGCTCATCCATTACATCAACATGCACCAACCAATAAACATCGGCACGTTTTGGCTCTTTCTGAATAATAGAGTAAATAATTTTAGATTCTATTTCCGTTTTGAAGTTTGCACTTGTTAAATAAACCAATTGAGATGAATATTTCGGCACCGTTTCATCGGCGCTTAGCTCACTTAAAATATCATAATAATCTTCAATCTCGACATACTTAACGAAACGATTTTTAATTTTTCTGGCTACAAACCAGCTCCACATCACGGTAAAAAGTACCGAACCAATTAAAACCGTTAACCAGCCACCTTCTGAAAATTTGTGTAGGTTACTGAATAGAAATGTACCTTCGATTACAACGTAAACTGAAATAAAAATGGCAATTAAATACTTTGGAAAACGCTTACTTCTTAAATAAACACTAACCAAAATTGTTGTCATCAACATCGCAATTGTAATGGAAAGCCCATAGGCGGCATCCATTTTCGAAGATTCTTTCCAGAAAAAAACAATACTACAACAGCCCAACCAAAGCATCCAATTAATGGATGGAACATAAAGTTGTCCTTTCGAGAGTGATGGATAAACAATTTTAATTTTTGGCCAAAGGTTCAAACGAACCGCTTCAGATATTAACGTAAACGAACCACTAATTAAAGCCTGACTGGCAATTACCGCAGCCATAGTTGCCAGAATAACCATCGGAATCTGAAACTGACTAGAAATAATCTGAAAGAAAGGATTCATTTTAGAACTAGGAATAAAAGTACCTTCGTTTTGCAAGATCCAAACACCTTGCCCTAAATAATTCAAAATCAAAGTTACTTTAACGAAAATCCAGCTGATTCTAATGTTATTTCTTCCACAATGTCCAAGGTCTGAATACAATGCTTCTGCCCCTGTTGTACAAAGAAATACGCCACCTAATATAACGAAGGCTTTACTGTTGGTAACCAATAAGTGAATGGCGTAGTAAGGATTAAGCGCACGTAAAATGCTTAAATCTTTAACAATGAACAATACCCCTGCAACACCTAAAACAGTAAACCAAACAAACATTACAGGACCAAAAAGTTTACCAACCAAATTGGTTCCGAATTGCTGAATAATAAACAATAAGGTTAAAATTGCAATTACAACAGGTACAACAGGAACATCAAATTTATTGGTTAAACCCTCAATTGCAGATGTTACAGTAATACTTGGTGTAATAACACCATCAGCCAGAAGTGCACAACCACCCACCACAGCAGGAACAATTAGCCATTTGGCTTTTTTTCTTACTAAAGAGAATAAAGAGAAAATACCCCCCTCACCTTTATTATCAGCTCTTAAAGTGATAATCACATATTTGATGGTTGTTTGTAAAGTAAGGGTCCAAATGATACAAGAAAGTACGCCCAGTACGATATCATTGGTTATCGAACCAGGATCTGTAACCAATCCATGCTTAACCCCTAAAATAGCCGTAAAAATTGCATTCAAGGTGTATAAGGGCGAAGTACCGATATCTCCGAAAACGATACCTAAACTTATTAAAACCCCGCCTGCGGTTAACGCATTTACATTCTTATTATTTGACACTTTGTTAATTTTTTTAGTGCGGCAAAAGTAAACTAACTATAACAATTTAACAACCAATTTATTGTGTATTTTAAACACTATATAATTGCAATTTTAATATATACTAAAAAAACACGAAATAGACCAGCTAAAACGTTTTTTCGAGAAAGAAAATATGTGCATACGTAAAAAAACAAAATTTATTGTTAAATTGTGTTAAATTATCGCTTTTGAACAAAATGTTTAATTTCTTTGTTTTAAATTGATACATTTGCTACATAATTTGATGAAACTCTACCCAAAGATAACGCTTCTTTTAAAACTTGCCTGCATTTTGTGCATAGCAATGTTTTGCGGCATAAATTCTTGGGCTCAACAATCTGATAGCATTCGCATTAGCCTTAAAACAAGAGCTAAAAAAACAAGCAAAATTCCTGAAATTAAAGCCAATATTCAGCCGTATAAACCACTGTATATGTCAATTAACGGTGGTAGTATGTTTGGTACTTATTCTGCAACTAATAAAAGTACAACTGTAGCGACTAAAGATAAACTTCTAACAATTGTTAAAATCTATCCAAATCCAGTAGAAGACCAGTTAAATATCATTATTTCTTTAAACAGAGATACGCCAGTAAATATTAAAATTATTGATCTTTTAGGAAACGAAGTAGTTACTTTGGCTAACGAACGCCTAAATGCTGGCGAGCAAACTAAAAGCTTTGCAATTCCCAGCCGTCTAAATGCAGGCATCTACTTTTTAAAAGTTGCAGCAGGCGCAGAAACTCAGGTAAAACGAATCTCAGTTTTATAACACCGTTTTCTTTTCTATTTTTGAATGATTGAGATTTTTCAAATCTAATCTATTACTATAATTTATTTATATGAAGATAATAGCCATTGGCCGTAATTATGCCGAACATGCAAAAGAGTTAAACAATCCTGTTCCAACAACTCCAGTAATATTCTTAAAACCCGATACTGCACTTTTAAAAGACAATAAACCCTTTTACCACCCCGATTTTTCAACCGACGTTCATTACGAACTTGAAGTTGTTTTAAAAGTATGCAAAGAAGGCAAGCACATTGCAGAAAAATTTGCATCAAATTATTATGATGAAATTGGCTTAGGCATTGACTTCACCGCTCGCGATATTCAAAGCAAGCATAAAGAAAAAGGCTTGCCCTGGGAACTTGCTAAAGCATTTGATAGTTCTGCGCCTGTAAGTATATTTTTACCAAAAACAGATTTCGAAGATTTATATAATTTGAATTTCGAATTGAAGGTTAATGGCGAGCAACGCCAGAATGGTTATACTAAAGATTTACTGTTCTCGTTCGAGAAGATTATAAGTTTTGTTTCTCAATACATCACTTTAAAAAAAGGCGACCTTATTTTTACTGGCACGCCTGAAGGTGTTGGCAAAGTGAATAAAGGCGATAAGCTAGAAGCCTGGTTAGAAGGCAAACAACTTTTAAATTTTGATGTAAAATAAATCGAATGCAAATAAAATCAGGTTTTAATTTTAAGTATTACGTTACTCTTTTTTGTTTTTTAATTTCAGTAAGTCAAACTTTTGCTCAGCAAATATTCAGCAATAATAAATATCCGTTAACTTATTTCCGTCAGCCTTTAGATATTACACCCCCTGCCCTTGCAGGCTCTTTTGGAGAAATCAGGGCAAATCACTTTCATTCGGGTATTGATTTTAGAACCAATCAGAGAGAAGGTTACCCTGTATATGCTATCGCAGATGGCTATATATCGAGATTAAGAGTACAAAATAGTGGTTTCGGACAAGCGCTTTACATTATTCACCCTAACGGATATACTTCTGTTTATGGACATTTACAACGCTTTGCGCCAAAAATCGCAACGATTGTCAAAAACCTAGAGTATGAAAAGAAGTCATTTGAAATTGACGAATTCCCGAATGAAACTCTGATTCCTGTTCGCAAAGGCGAAGTGATTGCTTGGTCTGGAAACCGCGGCAGTTCTGGAGGCCCACACTTACATTTCGAAATCAGAGATACAAAAACCGAGGAGACCATTAATCCTCAATTTTTCGGAATTGACATTCCAGACAATATTCCTCCCGTAATTTACAGTTTGTACGCTTACCATCTAAATGGAAAAGTGTTTAATGAAAACACAGCTAAGCAAGCAATCCCAATTTCTGGGGCAAGTGGGAATTATAAGGCAACTGCACCTATTAATTTAACTGGTGAAGTTGGTTTTGGCATTGTAGCAACTGATAAACATAATGGTTTATCGGGCACAAATGGCGTTTATTCGATCCAGTTAGAACTGGATGGAAAAATAATCTACATTTCAGCTTTGGAAAGATTTGCTTTCGAGGATAGTAAAGGCATTAACGCACACATCGATTATCCTACCTTTTTAAATACCAAAAGGAGCATACAAAAAAGCTTTGTCGAGCCTGGTAATCCTTTAAAAATATATAGCAATTTAGTTAACCGCGGGCATATAAATTTCAATGATGGCCAACGTCATGAACTGCGTTACACCATTACCGATTCGAAAGGCAATGCCTCTATTTTGCAATTTATAGTTAATGCAGGCAATGCCCCTATCGCATCGCCAGTTGTGGCACCTGGTATAATTTATCCCTACAATAAGGTTAACGAATTTAATAGCGATGAAATAAAAGTTCTTCTCCCTTTAGGAACTTTATATAGTGATTTAAACTTTGCTTATAAAAAACTTCCAAAACCTGCTGGCAACTCTTGGTCTGCAGCGCATCAGATTCACAACCGTTATACACCGCTTCATACAGGTTTCAATTTATGGATAAAAGCAGATCATGTTCCAGAAGAACTAAGAGCAAAGGCACTTATCGTTAACACCAATGGCTCATCACAAGGTGGAGGTTTTGACGATGGCTACATAAAGGCAACACCAAAAAATTTCGGTAGTTTTTACATCGCTATCGATACAATTCCTCCACGAATAGTGCCTGTAAATATTTCAGAGGGAAAAAACATGGCTGGTTTATCTAAAATATTTTTCAAAATCAGCGATAACCTTTCTGGCGTAAAAAGTTTTAACGGCTATTTAGATGGAAAATGGGTTTTAATGGAATTTGATACAAAAACAGCAACACTTTGGCATAGCTTTGATGAGCGTACAACTCCTGGTAAACATACGTTGGAACTGGTTGTTGCAGATCTGAAAGATAATACCAAACGCTATTCTGTGTCATTTTTCAGATAATTTGAGGCAATTACTAAACCGTATCATAGGTTATATTGTTAAATTGCACATCAATCATTTTATTATTCAAAATTCAATCATTTATATATGGCAGAGTTACAAGAAGGTGATTTAGCACCTGAAATTACATCTAAAGATCAAAATGGCGCATTAGTTTCTTTAAACGATTATAAAGGAAAAACGGTTGTTCTTTACTTTTACCCGAAAGATGATACGCCTGGATGTACAGCTGAAGCCTGCGATTTCAGAGATAACTATCAAGGTTTGCAGGCAAAAGGAATTGTAGTTTTAGGCGTAAGTGTTGATGACGAAAAATCCCATCAAAAATTTGTAACCAAGCATAGCTTACCATTTACATTACTAGCCGATACCGACCAAAAAATTGTAAATGATTATGGTGTATGGGCAGAGAAAAACATGTACGGTAAAAAATATATGGGTACCGTCCGTACCACTTTTATTATTGATGGCGAAGGAAAAATTTCGCACATCGTTAAAAAAGTTGACACTAAAAATGCAACACAACAAGTACTCGATTTAATCAATAACTAATTATGATATAGCAAGTAAAATATTAACTTTGCTATGTAACAACAACCTCATATTTTAATGAAACATACAATTAAAGAGCTAGAAGATATTGCCTCTCAAATTAGAAGAGATATCGTAAGAATGGTTCACGGATGTCAATCTGGTCACCCGGGCGCTTCGCTAGGATGTACAGATTTTTTTACCGCTTTATATTTTGAAGTATTGAACCACAAAACGGACTTCACGATGGAAGGTAAAGGGGAAGATTTGTTTTTCCTTTCAAACGGACACATTTCTCCAGTATGGTACAGTACACTAGCGCATGCTGGTTATTTCGATAAAAGTGAATTGGCAACTTTCCGTAAGTTGGATTCGAGATTGCAAGGTCACCCAACTACACATGAGCACTTGCCAGGAATCCGCATCGCTTCAGGTTCATTAGGTCAAGGTTTGTCTGTTGCCATCGGAGCTGCATTAGCTAAAAAGTTAAACGGCGATAAATCTTACATTTTTGCCTTATTGGGCGATGGAGAGTTACAAGAAGGACAAAATTGGGAAGCGGCTATGTTTGCGCCTTTCAATAAAGTTGATCATTTAATTGCTTCAGTTGATTATAACGGACAGCAAATTGATGGACCAACCAGTAAGGTTCTTGCTTTAGATGATTTACAAGCAAAATTTGAAGCTTTTGGATGGCACGTAATCAATACCGACGGAAATGACATGCAAGCTATTGTTGAAGGCTTACATTATGCTAAAACCTTAACTGGTAAAGGTAAACCAATCTTAAACTTAATGAGCACACAAATGGGTGCTGGTGTAGATTATATGATGGGTACACACAAATGGCATGGTACAGCTCCAAATGATGAACAATTGGCAGCAGCTTTGGCACAATTACCAGAAACATTAGGGGATTATTAAAGTTGAAAGTTTAGCGTTTAAAGTTTAAAGCTGAAAGGCAAATGATTACAACGAAGAACAGAAACGAAAACAATAAATTAAGAAATTGTGAAAAAATATACATACACAGAGAAAAAAGATACACGTTCGGGATTCGGTGCTGGCTTACATGAAGCAGGCAAGAAAAACGAAAACGTAGTTGCATTATGCGCCGATTTAGTTGGATCGCTTAAAATGGATGCTTTTATTAAAGATTTTCCTGAGCGTTTTACTCAGGTTGGTATTGCAGAAGCAAATATGATCGGTATCGCAGCGGGTATGACCATTGGTGGTAAAATTCCTTTTACAGGTACTTTTGCTAACTTTTCTACTGGTCGTGTTTACGATCAGATTCGTCAATCGGTAGCTTATTCAAACAAAAACGTTAAAATCTGTGCATCTCATGCTGGCTTAACTTTGGGCGAAGATGGTGCAACTCACCAGATTTTAGAAGATATAGGCTTAATGAAAATGTTGCCTGGAATGGTGGTTATTAATCCATGCGATTACAACCAAACCAAAGCTGCAACAATGGCAATTGCCGAATATGAAGGTCCTGTTTACTTACGTTTTGGTCGCCCAGTAATCCCAGTGTTTACAGATCCTGATCAAAAATTCGAGATTGGTAAGGCCTGGATGGTTAACGAAGGCACCGATGTAACGATTATTGCAACCGGCCACATGGTTTGGAAAGCAATTGAAGCTGGTGAAAAGTTGGCTGAATTGGGCATAGATGCAGAAATTATCAACATCCACACCATTAAGCCTTTGGATGATGAAGCCATCTTAAAATCTGTAAAGAAAACTGGCTGCGTAGTTACTTGTGAAGAGCACAATAAATTTGGCGGTTTAGGAGAAAGCGTTGCCCGCTTATTAACAACTGAGTTACCAACTCCACAAGAGTTTGTTGCTACTAATGATACTTTTGGCGAAAGCGGAACACCAGATCAATTAATGTCTAAATACGGCTTGGATGCGGTAAACATTGTTGAAGCTGTTCAAAAAGTTATTGGCAGAAAGAAATAATAAATCGATAATAAACGCCTGTTAAATTTACTGGGCGTTTATTATTTGAAAATGAGCGTACAGAAGTATTTGGCAAATTTGTCCCGCCATTCGCTGTAGCCTGCAATTGATGAAAAATCAATTACAGGGCTGTCGCTTCTGTCGGGTTTAGAAACAACATTTCTGCGTAAACTACGTTTTGCGTTTAGTGTTTTTGCACAAACCGCAGTTAATAAACCTGATTGAAGTGAAAAGCCCGCAATCCCGATTTTCTAGGGAGCGGACTTGTAACGAAAAGCAGGGCTGCATAAACCTAAGAAACAAGAACTTACATTTTCTAAAAATATAATGAGCTTTTTGTTAAACGGTTTTTAAAAATGGCCGAAAATTAAAACCCTATTAATGAAACAAGTTGAAGATGCCGAAATTCTTGCAAAGTTTGCTGTCGAGAAAACTCGAAACGAGGCATTTAACTTGCTTTTAAAAAAATATCAGCAAAAAATTTATTGGCACATACGTCGTTTGGTTTTAAATCATGATGATTGTGATGATCTAATTCAAGAAGTTTTTGTTAAGGTTTGGAAAAATCTTGATAAATTCAGAAGTGATTCTCAGTTATATACCTGGATTTATCGCATAGCTACAAACGAATCGATCACATTCCTTAACAAGCAAAAGCAAAAAAACAATACGCCATTAGATGAAGTATCATCTGAATTGGCTGATAACCTTGTTGCCTCTTCTTATTTTAATGGCGATAAGCTTGAGATTAAATTGCAAAAAGCGATTCTTACACTTCCCGAGAAACAGCGGATTATTTTCAATATGAAATATTTTGATGATATGAAATATGAAGAAATTTCTGAAGTTTTAGGAACATCGGTTGGTGCTTTAAAAGCATCATTTCACATCGCGGCAAAAAAAATTGAAGCTTTTATTACAAATGATGAGATAGACTATTAAACCTTTTCACTTTAATTGTATCATATATCTGTGATGAATGAAAATTTAGAAAATAACGATTGGATTAACGAAGCGCCTACCCTTGCCGCAATGGGCAGACGTAATCCCTTCGCCGTTCCTACTGGATATTTCGACAATTGTGAAGAGGAAGTTTTCAGCAAAATCTTTTTAGATAACCTGAAACAAAAAACATTTGAAAATGCTTTTGAAGTTCCTCAAAATTATTTCGAAGAATTAACAGAAAGAATTGAAACCAAAATTGCTTTGGGGCAAATTATTCAGCGTGAAAAGAGCTTTGCGGTACCAGAAAATTACTTCGAAACCTTACAAAGCAGAATTACGAGTAAAATTGCTGCCGAAGAACCAAAGAAAGAAGCTAGAATTATACCGCTTTGGAAACGCAGTTTTGTTAAATATGCAAGTGCTGCTTGTTTTGTGCTTATATCTTCTTTCGGAGTTTATTTCTACCAGAATAACGAAGCTGCAAATATTCCAGCGGCTCAGTTGCAATCTGCAGATTTTGCAAACGAACAAATGCTTTATGATATCGACGAAAGTACAATTATAGACCATTTAGAAGCTCAAAACATATCAAATACAAAAACGACTTCTGCTTCAGATACAGAAGTGGAAAACTACATCCTGAACAATTATTCGTCGAGTGATTTGGCTCAGGAATTATAAAAATTAATAAAAATGAAGAAGTTATTTTTTGCCGTTTTAATGTTCATGTTACCTTCAATAATTTGGGCTCAAAAACCAAGGGGAGAAGAAATAGAAGCACTAAAAATCGCATTTTTCACAACAAAATTAGATTTATCAGCTGAAGAGGCAAAAGTATTCTGGCCTATATATAATGATATGCAGGCAGAACAGAATGCAATTAGAAAAGAACGTTTTCAAAAGATGATTTCTTTTAGAAAGGTTGCAGAAATTGATAATTTAAGTGATGCACAAATTCAAACTTTAATTACAAGTGAGTTCGATTTCAGGCAGCGTGATTTAAACATCGAAAAGAAATATTACAATAGATTTAAAGCGGTATTGCCTATTAAAATTATTGGCAAATACTATAGAGCGCAAGAAGCCTTTAAGCGAGAGTTGCTAAATAGATTTAAGGATAAACAGTAAAATGAAAGACTTGCAGCGATGCAGGTCTTTTTTATTTTAAAGCAACCTTCATTTCCGTACTTTTGTACCATGTTAACACAGCGCCAGTTGTTTCTGCAACATAATGCACAAACATCACCAGAACCATTAATGCTCGAATTTGTAAAAGCCAAAGGAATTTATATTTATGATGCTGCCGGTAAAAAACACATCGATTTAATTGCAGGAATTGGCGTAAGCAATGTTGGTCACTGCCACCCCACGGTGGTTAAAGCTATACAAGAGCAAGCTGAAACTTATATGCATCTAATGGTTTATGGCGAATATGTTCAAACACCACAGGTTAATTTTGCTAAAGCACTCGCTGATATTTTACCAAAAAGTTTAAACTGCACCTACTTTTTAAATTCGGGTACTGAAGCTGTTGAAGGCGCCATGAAGCTAGCGAAACGTTATACAGGAAGAAAGGGTTTTATCGCTTGTAAAAATGCTTATCACGGTAGTACGCAAGGTGCCGAAAGTTTAATGGAAAGCGATTTCTATTCTTCTGGTTATGGACCTTTTTTACCTAACGTAAGTTTTATCCAGCATAACAATATTGATGATCTGGATAAAATAACTGAAGAAATAGCGGCTGTTTTTATCGAACCTATTCAAGGTGAGGCTGGAATTAGGGTCGCTGACTTGGAGTACATGCAGGCGTTAAGAGCAAAATGCAATGAAACTAAAACGCTGTTAATTTTTGATGAAATACAATCTGGTTTTGGCAGAAGTGGTAAAATGTTTGCTTTCGAGCATTATAACGTAATTCCTGATGTTTTACTTTTAGCCAAAGGTATTGGTGGTGGAATGCCAATCGGTGCTTTCATAAGCTCTTTAGAAATTATGTCTGTACTTTCTCATAGCCCCATTCTTGGTCACATGACAACTTTTGGCGGTCATCCAGTTTGTTGTGCTGCAGGTTTGGCAACTTTAAGAACTTTAGTTGATGACCATATTGTTGATGAAGTTGAAGAAAAAGGACAGCTTTTTAAGCAATTGCTTGTTCATCCTGCAATAAAAGAAATAAGAGGAAGAGGTTTGATGCTTGCCGCTGAGTTCGAAAGTTTTGAAATCAATAAAAAAATTATCGATGCCTGTATTTTAGATGGCATTTTATCTGATTGGTTTTTACATTGCAGTAACTCTATGCGTATTGCCCCACCTTTAATTATTGTTAAAGAAGAAATCGAAGAAGCGTGCCGTATCATTTTAAAAAATATTAACTTAGTTGTTGGTTAAAGCGGAAAAACGAAAGCGGAAAGATTAAAGCAAACCATGAAGGTCAATACCAGAAGCTTTTGCAATTTGTCTTGATATTTGCTACCTAATACTCGATACTAAAATGAACGTACTGATAGTTGAAGATGAGAAAAGCCTTGCGCTTGAAATGGATGAATTTCTGAGCAATGAAGGTTTCATTATTGAGCATGCCTGGAAAAAAGCATCGGCAGAAGAGAAAATCTTTGTAAACAGTTACGATTTTATTTTACTTGACTTAGGCTTACCTGATGGTGATGGTTTTGAAGTTTTAAAACAGCTAAAATCTTTGAAAGACAGAGATGACGCCGTAATTATTTTAACCGCAAGAAGTGCTGTAGATGACAGAATTAAAGGTTTAGATGAAGGTGCAGACGATTATTTACCAAAACCATTTTCTTTAAACGAACTTTTGGCACGTATGCACGCCATTATCCGTAGAAAACATAAACTAGAGAAAAACGAAGTTGATATTCATGGTTTTCTACTAAACATTCAGAACAGAACGGTTTCTTTTGCAGATGAAAGATTAAACTTAACTAAAAAAGAATTCGAAATTTTCAACTACTTAGTACTCAACAAAAACCGAGTGGTTTCGAGAATGAGTTTAACCGAGCATGTTTGGGGCGATATTTTAGAAGTGAATTCAGATTCTAATTTTGTTGATGTACATGTTAAAAATCTTCGAAAAAAATTATCGGCTGTAAACCCTACCGATTGGTTTGAAACGGTAAGAAGCATTGGCTATCGGATTAACTGCTAATTAGCTAAATGTCTAAAAGCAGAATGCCTAAAGGAAATCAATTTCTTAATTTTAAAATCACCCCAATCACCCGCCAAAGGCGAAACAAACGCAAAATTCAATTTAACATATAACATCATCCGTAAAAAATGAAGTTACAGGTAAAGTTTTCACTTTATAATGCCATTACCAAAATTGCAATTATAGTGGTTTTGGGCGCTATTATATTGTTTTCACTCGATAGACTTGCTTACAACCAACTCGACAACCGTTTACTCAAAAAAAAAGGAAAAATAATTGAGCATTTAAGCGATGGAGAAATAGATAGCCTTTTAAGCAACGAACCAAGTTTTACCGATTATAATATCTTAAAGGAAGAGTTTATTATTTTAACCGATATTCCCGATAATCAAAAAGATTCATCAGCCAGGATTATTACCGAAAAAAGGGAAATTGAAGGCGATATTGAATTTTACAGAATACTAAACTATAAATTCAATTACCGCCAAAATTGGTATAAACTCGAACTTGGAGAGAGTATGACTGCCTTGCAGGGCATTAAAAACTCTATTCGATTTTACATGCTAATAGTGCTTGTTGGTGCTTTAGTAATAACGCTACTTACCGATCTTGCTTTTACCAACTTTTTACTAAAACCATTTTATTTAATTATTGATAAAAAACTTAATAAAGTTAACGACCCATCGCATTATAATTATCAAAATATCCCAACAAATACGGATGATTTTAAAATTTTAGATAATAGTATTAATTCGCTAATGCGTAAAATTAACACACTTTTTGCATTAGAAAAACAGTTTATCGCTAACGTTTCGCACGAATTATTAACACCTATATCAATTCTAAGTACAAGATTTGAAAATATGCTTAACACGCAAGGAATACCTGTTGAACATGAGAATAAAATTTTTGCTTCTTTGAAAACTTTAAATCGCTTAAAATTTATCATTAATAGCTTGCTGTTAATCTCTAAAGTTGAAAACAACCAGTACTTAAAAACAGAAGAAATTAGCTTAAATGAAGAGCTTCAAGACTTATATGAAGATTTAGAAGATCGAATGGCTGACAAAAACCTGAATTACCAGCTCGATTTGAAATCAAATTATCATTTTACAGGAAATAAAGCGCTTATACATACTTTACTCATCAACATAATAAATAATGCCATAAAGTACAATAATGAAAATGGCGAAATCAAGGTTATTGGGGAGCTTAAAAATCACCATTACAAACTAACTATTAGTGATAATGGGCCAGGGATGAGTCAGGAGCTGCTAGAAAATGCTTTTGATCGTTTTAAGCGTGGCAATACCGAAGAACATGGTTTTGGTTTAGGTTTAGCTATTGTGCAAAGTATAGCCAAATTTCATAAAATTGAAATTGAGATTCACTCTGAAGAGCATAAAGGAACCAGCATAACTTTAATCTTTCCTAAAGAAAATAGTCTGATTTAGTGATGATAATCGGATAGTTACAAATTTGTAACTTTGTGGTTTATGTCGATGAAACTATTTTTCAGAAGTTTATTTCTCTTTACCATAAGTTTTATAGTTCTATTCAGTGCTGAATTAAAAGCTCAAAAAGTTGTAGAAATACACGATTCCATTCCACAGCATATTTTCACTTTTAAAGAAATTGAGGTACTCGAAGATGATGCTGAACAATATTCTTTTGAGCAAATAAGAAGCGATTCTTTTGACAGGAAGTTTAAGGCCAGCATTAGCAGCACACCTCAAACTAAAAAACTTAATAAAACCTATTGGTTTAAAATTAAAATAAAGCAAAATGAATTGGCTAACAAGCCCTTTTTGCTCGAATTCTTTGATCAGACGATCGATCAGATGACCGTTTATATTCCACAAAGTGATGGAAGTTATAAAATTGAAAATCTGGGCGATGCACAGCCATTTAATAAAAGACTTATTCACCATAAAAACTTCGAAATCCCTATTCAGAATGATGGAACAACCGTAAAAACTTATTATTTCAAAATAAAATCGTCGCAGATATCAGATATAATTATTGTATTGAGGAGTGCTGAATGGTTTATTTCTTATGCTTTAGATGAATATTTCTATTTCGGCATTTTTAATGGGATGATTTTAGTTTTCAGTTTCTATAACCTGATTATGTATATCGCAATTAGGCAGAAACAGTATTTATACTATGTTTTATACAACCTTAGTGTTGGTTTTTTCGAAACGAGTAACGATGGGATTGCTTACCAATATTTTTGGCCAAATGCACCTGCCTGGAATCAGGTAGCTTATGCTTTTGCACTTTGTGCTACCAGCATTTTTGCTCTGCTTTTTACTAAAGAACTTTTGCTCATTAAAACAAAAGCCCCAAAAATTAACAAATTAATTTTTGGGGTAATCCTGGCAAGATTAATCTTCTTCGCTTACTGCTATCTGTTTAATCAAAATTTATTTAGCTATAAATTTATCGAAGCAATACCTTTATCAGTAGCTTTTTTTACTGGAATTTATATTTATAAAAAAGGTTATAAACCTGCTCGCTTTTTTGTACTTGGTTACAGCTTTTTATTTGCGGGTTTCATGCTTAAATTTTTAATTATGCTTGGGGTGAGCTGGTTAAATTTTGGCGTGATTACTTATTACAGCCTTAATTTTTGTTTTATACTGGAAATGATTTTCCTCTCATTTGCCATCGGAGATAAAGTTCGAATATTAAAAACAACCAAGGATAAAGCGCAACAAAAAATGATTCGACAAATGGTTGTTAATGCAACATTAAAAGATACCATTAACCGAGAACTGGAGACTAAGGTTGAAGAACGAACCAGAGAGGTTTATCATAAATCATTAATTATCGAAAGCAAAAATCAGGCACTCGAAGAAGTAAATACGTTATTGCAAAAACAGGCTGAAGAAATATCGAGAATGAATGCTTTGTTAGCGCAAGACAATGAAGAACTGCAGGAGAATGTAGAGAAAGTAACCAGAGATCGGGTTATGAATACTGAAGTTGATTTTGAAGAGTTCAGCAAAATATATCCAGATAAAGAAGCATGCTACAATTTTTTAGCAGAATTGAAATGGAGTAATGGTTACCATTGTAGAAGATGCAGTAACGATCATTATTTCAATGGTCATATTTTAAATAGCAGACGTTGCAGTAAATGTGGTTATGAAGAATCGGTAACTACCTATACTATTTTTCATGGTACACGAATTCCAATCAACAAAGCATTCTATATGATTTTTCTAATCTATTCTTCAAAGGGAAAAATCTCTTCACATAAGCTTTCTGAAATTCTTTCTATAAGGCAAAGCACTTGCTGGACATTTGGAGCCAGAATTAAGAAAGTGATGGAAGACAGAAAAAAAACGCTTAAAAAAACAGGGAAAAACGGCTGGAGTCAGCTTGTAATCGAATAATTAAACCTTTATTAGGTCACAATAACGTTGTATTAAAACTTTTTTTCAAGATAATACCATAGGTACTTAAGCGTATAAAAATGCATTCGCCACCTAAGTTATTAATGGCACTTAAAGCCTGATAATCAAGCCAGAGCGAGTGTAAATCGGGATGGTATTAAAGCGTATCAAAATCACTATAAAACACTATATATCAACATCTTAAATAAAATTCAACATTCAAAATGCTTGGAATTAACATTTAATCCTTAGTAACTTTACTTCATAATTATATTAACAAACCAAAAAATTATGAGAAAAAAATTTACGTTGCTAATGGTATTTTTTCTTTGTGCCGTCTCTTTCAGTATGGCTCAGAATACAACCATCAAAGGGGAGGTAAAGGATCAAAAAGGCCTGCCGTTACCAGGCGTATCGGTAAAAGTAAAAGGCACAAATCTAGGTGCGTCTACAGCAGATAATGGTACATTCTCCATTTCAGCTCCACAAAATTCGACATTAGAACTTTCATTTATTGGATATAAATCAATCGAGGTGTCAGTAAATAATAGTACGACACTTAACATTACTATGTCTGATGATAATCAGCAATTAAATGAAGTTGTAGTTATTGGGTATGGCACTACTACTAAAAAGGATTTAACTACATCAGTTGTATCTGTTTCATCTAAAGATTTAGAAAATCAGCCGATCACCAATCCACTTCAAGCAATACAAGGTCGTGCAGCAGGTGTTCAGGTTAGTTCCCAATCTGGCAAACCAGGTTCTGGCATTACAATCAGTATTCGCGGTAATACTTCGATAACTGCATCCAACAGTCCACTTTATGTAATTGATGGTGTTACTTCGAGAGATGCAAGTTTCCTAAACGCAAACGATATCGAATCCATGACCATTCTAAAGGATGCATCTGCGGCGGCTATTTATGGTTCGAGTGGTGCAAATGGTGTGGTATTAATTACAACTAAAAAAGGTAGTTCAGGAAAATTAAAGGTTGCATTTAATGCTTTTACAGGTTTTTCTAATTTCTGGCAAACTCAAGATGTATTAAACAGTGAGCAATATATTGCTTTAATGAAAGAGTTAGGCTACACGACTTTCGGTGGCAACAATAACACTGATTGGCAAAAGGAAACCTTTAAAACAGGTACTCAAAACCAGTATCAGGCATCAATTTCTGGTGGAATTAAAGGTGGTCAATATTATTTCTCTACGGGCTACCAACAAGATAAAGGTGTGGTTGCACCTGCAAAATTAGACCGCATAACAGCAAACTTTAATGGTAGTCAGAATATAACTTCGTGGTTAAAGTTAACAGGTAATGCAGTTTTAACTTCAAGCACTTCCGTTGATGTTGGGGATAACAGCAGTGTTTCTCGTGGTGGTGTTATTCTTGGTGCTTTAACAACCCCTCCTACTATAGGCATTTTCGAAAGCAATGGCCAATACACTACTATTCCAAACGCTGGCGGATGGGATAACCCATTAGCTTTGGCTTTTGGTTCGAACAACAGAACACGTAATTTTAGATTTATTGGCGCTTTTGGTGCTCAGGTAAATTTTACGAAAGATTTATTCTTTAAATCTACAATCAGTACAAACGCTAACAAGAATTTCTATCGCTACTTTACCGATAACTTCTTAACAACTTATGGCCGCCAGGAAAGGGGTGTTTATAGAGATAACACAACCAGAGATCATGTTTGGTTAAACGAAAACATATTAAACTATACAAAAAATGTTGGTAAAAATGCTTTCACTGCAACTGGTGGTTATACATTACAATCATCAGATTGGAAATATAGCAATAACGAATTAACTCGTTTTTATGATGTATCGGGCAGACCTACAGCACCATCTGTAGCCTTAACTATTCCGCAAAGAGCGCAATGGTCTAAACAATCGTACCTTGCCCGTATCACATACGCTTACGACAGTAAGTATTTATTTAGTTCTAACTTCAGAGCCGATGGTTCATCGAGATTTGCGAAAGAGAACCGTTTTGGATACTTCCCTTCATTTTCTGCAGGCTGGAGAATTTCTGGAGAGAACTTTATGAAAGACAGCAAAACCATCAACGATTTAAAAATTCGTGGAAGCTGGGGTAAAGTTGGTAATGATGAGGGAATTGGAGATTACGCCTATTTAAAACTTTACAGTGTAAATGCTCAAGGCGAATACAATTTGCAAAACCCAGCTAATAATAACCTATCGTGGGAAAAAACCACTCAAACAAATATTGGTTTAGATTTAAGTATGTTTAACAGCCGCATTACATTTACTGCTGATGCGTACTTAAAGAAAACAAACGATTTATTAATTAATGTGCAACTACCTCCATCATCGGGTTTTGGTAGCCAGGCGTACAACATTGGTGCAATGGAAAACAAAGGTTTAGAATTTGTTTTATCAACTAAAAACTTCGATCGTGATAAGTTTAAGTGGAGTACCGACTTAAACTTCTCTATTAACCGAAACAAAGTAACTGATTTAGGTGAAACGACTAAATCTTTAGATTTTGCAGGAATTTATGAGCGTGATGCTGCTGTCCGCGTGGTAGCAGGCAAACCTCTTGGAAGTTTTTATGGTTATGTATTTACAGGTGTAAATCCTGCAACTGGTGCTGCACAGTATGCTGATACAAATGGAAATGGCGTTACTGGCTCAGCTGACCCAGGCGATAGAACTTTCATTGGTTCAGCTCAGCCAAAATTTATATATGGAGTTACAAATAGCTTATCATATGGAAATTGGGGCTTAAATTTGTTTTTCCAGGGCGTACAAGGAAGTCAGTTATTTAATGCTTCAAGAATTGATATAGAAGGTATGTTTGATTCTAAAAATCAATCGGCTGCAGTTTTAAACAGATGGACTACTCCAGGACAGATTACCAATATTCCAAAAGCGCTTAGAAGTAGCTCAGAAAATTCATTAACATCTAGCCGATTTGTTGAAGATGCATCTTACTTACGTTTAAAAACAGCAACGTTATCTTACAGTTTTGGTTCATCAGTTTTAGAAAAATTAAAAATGAGTAAGCTTACTGTTTTTGCTACTGGCTACAATTTATTAACCTTTACTAATTATTCAGGTTTAGATCCAGAAGTTAACGTAAACTCGGCGAACGGCCCTGCAATGGGTGTAGATTATGGTACTTACCCACAATCTAGAAGTTTATTATTTGGTATTAATGTTGGATTTTAAGAATTAAAAAAATGAAACTATATATATATTCGTTAGTAGCAGCCGCAGCATTAACCATCACTTTGCAAAGCGGGTGTAAAAAAGATTTCCTGGAGAAACAACCATTTAATCAGGTAACAGGTGATGTAGCGTTTACAACCGCTGCAGGAGCAGAAAAATTAATGGCTGGAGCCTATGGAGGCATGTACAATGATTACCATATCTGGGATTACATGGTTAATGGAGATGTAACATCTGATAATGCTTATGCAGGGGGTGATAATCCTGCTAACATTCAAATCGATTTATTTACAGCAAATTCTACAAATGGTAATGTTGGCCGCGATTGGTCAGGGCTTTATTCGAATATTAAAAATGCGAATGAAGTATTAGAAAACGTTCCAAATATCAAGGATGCCGCTTTAGATGCCAATGGCAGAAGAAACCAGATTTTAGGCGAAGCTTCAACTTTAAGAGCATATTTTTACTTTCATTTAGTAAGATTATGGGGCGGTGTGCCACTAATATTAAAATCACCAACATCATTAGAAGAAATGCAAAAACCACGTTCTTCTGTTGATGAGGTTTATACACAGATTATTAAGGATTTGGAATTTGCTTTACCAAATGTGCGTACAACCGCTCCTAATAAAGGTATTATTACCAAAGGAATTGTTAACGCTTTATTAGCAAAGGTTTATGCTTCTAAACCTAATCCAGATTGGGCTAAAGTGCAACAATATGCCGATGCTACTATAAACGGTGGCTACAGTTTAATTGGCTCTTTTGATCAATTATTTGATGGCGCACACAAAAATAACAGCGAATCTATTTGGGAAATGCAATACGACGGATGGGGCGGCCCTAGTGGTCGTGGAAATTGGATGACTGGTGTAATTGTTGGTACAGGATGGAAGCGTTTTTGCACACCAACCAACGATTTAATAGCAGCATTTGATGCGGAAGGTGATGTAATCCGTAAAAACTCAAGTACGAGTTTTAAAAACGTTAGCACTGAAGGATGGTCTGACGATTATTGGACAAAATCTAACTATCCATTTATTAACAAATATCGCAATGATGATTTAGCAAATTCTTACATCATTCGCCTTGCTGATATCAAACTATTAAAAGCAGAAGCTTTAAATGAGTTGAGTGCTTCTGGATGGTCTACAGCTGCGCCTATTGTTAATGAAATTCGTGGTCGTGTGAATTTAGGTATTACACCTGCCAACGATCAAGCGTCAATGCGATTAGCTATAGAAAAAGAGCGTCGTTTAGAACTTGCCTTCGAAGGCCAGCGTTGGTTCGATTTATTAAGAACAAACAGAGCAATTGCCGTGATGAATGCACAAAAAAATGGAAGCGGTGCTAATTTAAATTATAATGTTACCGCAGCCAAGTTACTTTTCCCTATTCCGCAAGCGGAAATGGATAGAAACCCTAACATACGTTAGTAGGGTTTTAAAACAAAAGGCGGCAATTGTCGCCTTTTGTTTTAAATACGAAATGTTAGACAAACGAACCTTTAAAAAATCTACTCTATTCACTAAACTGAATTCCAAATGAAATTATCCTATAGCATATTTTTACTCAGCAGTCTTATTTTTACTGGATGCGCCTGCAAAAAAAGCAACACGAAAAGTACTAACACAGGCAGCACAGTTCCTATCGAACCTGTAAAAACCGAAGTGGCTTTCTGGCTTACTAAAGGAGATCAATCGCAATTATTGAGCAAGCAAAACATAGCCTTAAATTTTTCTGACGCAACAAATGCGAATCCGACCATAGAGGTTGATCCAAATACCAGTTTTCAAAGTATTGATGGCTTTGGTTATACTTTAACAGGTGGTAGTGCAAGTTTAATCAACGCACTTCCTGCAGCCGATAAAGACAAATTATTAAATGAATTATTTGGCACAGCCGATAATGCTATCGCAGTTAGTTATTTAAGAGTTAGCATAGGTGCTTCTGATCTAAGTGCATCAGCCTTTACCTATAATGATTTACCTGATGGTGAAACTGATGAAAATCTAGCTAAATTTTCGTTATCAAAAGAGGAAGCTGATTTACTTCCGATACTTAAAAAGATTGTAGCTATAAATCCTTCGATTAAAATTTTAGGTTCGCCATGGACTGCACCCGCCTGGATGAAAACTAATAAGAGTTTAATTGGTGGAAGCTTAAAGCCAGAATATTATGCTGCTTATTCGAAATATCTAATTAAATATATCCAGGCGATGAAAGCTTTAGGCATTACAATCGATGCCATTACGCCTCAAAATGAACCTTTACACCCAGGTAATAATCCGAGTATGTATATGGAAGCGTTAGATCAGGCCAAATTTGTCAAAGTTTTAGGACCAGCATTTCAAGCCGCAGGCATAACTACAAAAATTATTGTTTACGATCATAATGCAGATAAACCTGAATATCCAATCGCAATTTTGAACGATGCTGAAGCTAAAAAATATGTAGATGGTTCTGCTTTTCACTTATACGCAGGCAATATTTCTGCATTAACTCAAGTGCATAATGCTCACCCCGATAAAAATATTTATTTTACTGAGCAATGGGTTGGTGGTCCATCAAACTTTTCAGAAGATTTAAAATGGCATGTTTCTACATTAATAATTGGAGCAACACGCAATTGGAGTCGTAATGTTTTAGAGTGGAATTTAGCGGCCGATCCAAATTATAATCCACATACCGATAAAGGAGGATGTACAACTTGTTTAGGTGCCATTACCATTGCGCCTGCAGTTAGTAGAAATGTAGCATATTATGTAATTGCTCATGCTTCCAAATTTGTTAAACCAGGCTCAATACGTATAGCATCGAACATAGTTGGTAATTTGCAAAATGTTGCATTCAAAACCCCTGATGGTAAAACGGTATTAATTGTTTGCAATAATAACAATTCTGATACCTCTTTCAACATTAAATACAACGGCAAAATTGTTACCAGCTCTTTAGAAAAAGGTGCGGCTGCAACTTATGTTTGGTAAATATATTGGTGAAATTTAATCAGATTTGTTAATTTTAAATTTGAAAAAGCATTTAATTCTTAACTCAATCCCGTTAAAATGAAAAAATCACTCCTATTTATTGCTGCTACATCCATGTTCCTGGCTTCTTGCGAAAGTGATAGTAAAAAGCAAAGTACTTTAGACTCCAGTATTATGAGTGATCATGTTTCAGAGTACTCAAAACCTGATGAGTGTTATATTTACAATAAAGATGAAGACTTAGCAACATTAAGAATTTACAGTACTGGAGGAGATAAAATTTTAGGTCAGCTTACTTACAGCCTTGATGGAAAAGATAAAAATAGCGGCCCAATTTATGGAATAGTTAGAGGAGACACCATTATTGTAGATTACAAATTTCAGTCAGAAGGTGTTTATTCTAGAAGGCAGGTTGTTTGGGTAAAACAAGGAGATTCCCTATTAGAAGGGTATGGAGATGTTTATCAGGTAAATGGTGATGTGAAATTTAAAAAAATAAGCAAATTAACATTTGGTAAATCGATAATTTTCGAACATACAAATTGCAAATAAGCAAAAAGGCTCGCTTCAAAATGAAGCGAGCCTTTTTATTACCGCATACGCGATAATAAGTTTTTATAGGTCTTCGAATCTTTCCCAAAAGCCATCTACTGGTAATTTGGCAAAAATATCAACTGGTTCTTTTTTAACTGGATGCAAAAACCTTAACCTCCTTGCATGTAAGCAAATACTTCCTTTTCTACTTCCTCGTGGATAACCATATTTATTATCGCCAACAATTGGGCAACCCATAGATGAAAGCTGAACCCTAATTTGGTGAGAACGACCCGTTAACGGATCAACTTCAATTAGAAAATAATCGCCAACTTGTCCAATTAAACGATACGAAAGTTCTGCCCTTTGCGAACCCTGAACCTCGGTATTATAATAAGTTACAACGTTTTTTTGCGGGTTTTTAACCAACCAATGAACGAGTGTTCCTGATTCTTTTTCGGGTTTGTTTTTTACTACCGCCCAGTAAGTTTTCTTTACCTCCCGATTTTTAAAAACGGCATTCATCCTTTCCAGTGCTTTACTGGTTTTGGCGAAAAGAATTACGCCGCTTACTGGTCGGTCTAGGCGATGTACAACACCCAAAAAGGCGCCATTAGGTTTATTATATTTCTTAGCTATGTACTTTTTTACCTGCTCATCTAAAGGTTCGTCACCAGTTTCATCAACCTGTACAATATCTCCTGCCCTTTTACTTATCGCAATTAGGTGATTATCTTCAAAAAGTATGTCTTTATCGGTAATTGGCATAAAACCCCTCCGCCCCAAAAGGGGAACTTAAGTTCATATTTATTATATCAAACTGCATAAATACTTAATCCATTAATTATTTTGAGAAAAGTTTTTTAACCGCCCTTCAGAGTGCTGGGATGGTTAATATTGTTCTTTCTCGCTAGGGAAATCGTTCGCTTTAACATCGCGAATGTAAGATTGCGCAGCGCCCAGAATATCATCATATAAATTAATATACTGGCGTAAGAAACGAGGTTTAAAGCCTTTGGTTAAACCAATCATATCATTTACTACTAAAACCTGACCATCGCAGCCATTTCCAGCGCCAATGCCAATTGTTGGAATGTGTAAACTTTCCGAAACTTCTCTGCCCAAAGTTGCAGGAATCTTCTCTAAAACGATTGCGAAACAACCTGCTGCCTGTAAAGCTAAAACGTCGGTTTTTAATTTATTAGCTTCCTCTTCTTCTTTAGCACGCACTGTGTATGTTCCAAATTTATAAATAGATTGAGGAGTTAAACCCAGGTGCCCCATTACTGGTATGCCCGCAGTAATAATGCGTTGAACTGATTCAATAATCTCTTCTCCGCCTTCTAATTTTACACCATGAGCACCAGATTCTTTCATAATTCTGATTGCAGAATTTAAAGCTTCTTTAGAGTTTCCCTGATAAGAACCAAAAGGTAAATCGACCACAACAAAAGCACGCTTAACCGCTCTAATTACCGATGCAGCATGATAAATCATCTGATCTAAAGTGATGGGCAAAGTGGTTTCATGCCCAGCCATAACATTCGAAGCCGAATCTCCAACCAATAAAACATCCAAACCTGCATCATCCAAAATGGTAGCCATCGAATAATCGTAGGCTGTTAACATTGATATTTTTTCACCACGTTGTTTCATTTCTTGCAAAATGTGTGTGGTTATTCTTTTTATTTCTTTATGTACCGACATGGCTTTTATTTTGTTGCACCAAAAGTATTGTTTTTTCTTTAATTAAGCCGAAAGACCAAAGTTAAAAGACTAAAGCAATCTCAGCCTTAAATCATTTTTATCCAAATCGGTTTTCTCGGTTTTCCGCTTTTAGCTTTAACCTTATTTCATTTTTTTCTTTAAATTCCCAATCGTAAATCCTATCTTTGTACCCCGAAATGGAAGGGATATATTCATCTTTTTTTGCACCCCGCAAAAACGGCTTTAATGCCGAAAGCCATTCTTTTTTCAACTCTTTTTTAAATCAAAATCCATATTGTAATTACCATGACTAACTACACCAAGTTACCTGCGATTTTATTACTGGCCGATGGCACAGTTTTTTACGGCAAAGCTGCTGGAAAAATTGGAACCACTACTGGCGAAATTTGTTTTAATACCGGGATGACAGGTTACCAGGAAATTTTTACCGACCCAAGTTATTTCGGACAAATTATGGTTACCACCAATTCTCATATCGGGAATTATGGCATCCAGAAAGAAGAAATCGAGTCTGATTCTATAAAAATTGCTGGTTTAGTTTGCAAAAACTATAACATTGTTTATAGTAGAAAACAAGCAACAGAATCTATTCAGGATTATTTCCAGAACGATAATTTAGTTGCAATTTCTGATATTGATACTCGCGCCCTAGTTCGTCATATTAGAGATAAAGGTGCAATGAACGCTATCATCTCATCAGAAATTACCGATTTAGAAGAATTAAAGAAAAAATTAGCTGAAGTTCCATCAATGGAAGGCTTAGAACTTTCATCAAAAGTAAGTACTAAAGAGCCTTATTTTTATGGAAATCCAGAAGCGAGTTTAAAGGTTGCTGCTTTAGATTTAGGTATTAAGAAAAACATTCTTCGCAGTTTCGAAAACCGCGATATTTATGTTCAGGTTTTCCCTGCAAAAACAAAATTTGCAGAAATGCAAAAATTCAATCCAGATGGGTACTTCATTTCAAATGGTCCTGGCGATCCTTCGGTAATGCCATACGCAGTAGAAACCATTAAAGAAATTTTAGGGGAAGATAAACCACTATTTGGTATTTGCCTGGGTCACCAGTTATTGGCAGAAGCAAACGGCATTGGTACCATGAAAATGTTCAATGGTCACCGCGGTTTAAACCACCCAGTTAAAAATATTATTAAAAACCATTGCGAGGTAACTTCTCAAAACCACGGTTTTGGTGTGGTACCTGATGAGGTTAGAAACTCTGATAAAGTTGAAATTACCCACTTAAACTTAAACGATAAATCTATCGAAGGTATTCGTGTTAAAGGTAAAAAAGCATTCTCAGTTCAATATCATCCAGAATCTTCGCCAGGCCCACACGATTCTCGTTATTTATTCGACGATTTTGTTGATGTAATGACTGGTAAATTAACTTGGTAATTTAAGCCAAAAGCTTAAATCAAATTATAAAATCTGCGAATCTATGGCTATAAAAGAGCCGAAGATTCGCAGATTTGTTTTACAGCAAACCTCACCTACCAAAAGCATCATTTTACCGACATTTTCGTTATAACTGATTAAATTCATTTTCTATTCATTTAAAGCTCCTTACATTCGTAATATGGAAACAAACAAAGCCATTATCAGTGTTAAAAATCTGGTAAAAAAGTACGATGATTTTATCGCCGTTCAAGATTTAAGTTTTGAAGTTTACGAAAATGAAATTTTTGGTTTATTGGGTCCTAACGGTGCTGGCAAAACCACAACACTCGAAATCATAGAAACCCTTAGAGCTAAAACATCAGGCGAAATAATCGTCGATGGTTTTTCGGTTGATAAGCAAGCACACGATATTAAGCAAATTATTGGCGTACAATTACAAGCTGCTGGTTATTATCCAAATTTAAACCTTGTAGAGCTGCTGGAGTTATTTGCAGGTTTATACGGAGCAGATATTAAGCCAATGGATATGCTGGAGAAAGTAAATCTTCAAGATAAAGCAAAAGCCAAATACAAAGCACTTTCGGGTGGACAAAAGCAACGTTTTTCTATCGCAACAACCTTAATAAATCAGCCTAAAATTATCTTTTTAGATGAACCAACCACAGGTTTAGATCCGCAGGCAAGAAGAAATTTATGGGATTTGATTACCGAAATTCGCGATGCAGGAACAACAGTGGTAATTACTACACACTATATGGATGAGGCGGAACAGCTTTGCGACCGTGTTGCCTTTGTTGAACGTGGACAAATCATCGCTTTAGATACACCAGATAATTTAATCGATAAGTTAGTTAACAGTGGTTTTGAGCGCAAAAAAGAAGTTAAAAAAGCCAATCTAGAAGACGTTTTCATCAATCTTACAGGCAAAGAGTGGCGAGAATAAACCAGAGCTAATCCTATATCGAAAAGCAATACCTGCATTTCAATTAAAGTTAATCCCGCTTTTCGCTTTAGCCCCGAGAAAATCGGGGGCTGCCGCTCCAATCGGGTTTAAAAAAACAAAACAATACAACTATTAATCAGAATAGTAAATGAAAAAATACAGCAATACAACAGCAACACTGGCATTAGCAAAGGCAAGCTTTCGCTCCATCATGAGAAGCCCTTCGGCAGTGGTTTTCACACTTGCTTTTCCCTTAATCTTTATCCTCGTATTTGGCTTTTTAGGTGGCGGCGGCACGCATATCGATGTTGGCATTACACCTGGCTCCGACTTAAATAACCCTGTTATTGGTATGTTAGAAAAAACAGGCATGATTCGCCTGGTAAAAGATAAATCAAAAGCAGATTACGACAAATTACTTGAAAAAGGAAATGTTGATGCCATGATTGATGTACACAAAAAGGTAAATTCGGTTGCGTATTCTGTTAATGTTGTTTATACATCGGCTTCAATGGATAAAGGCAATATCCTTAAATCGGTTTTAAACAATTTGTTTTACGATAAAGAATTAAAGCCATCAGTTGCTGAGATTAAAGAAAGTACCGTTCATGGTCGCGAATACAAAACCATCGACTTTATTTTACCAGGACAGTTGGGCTTCTCTTTATTAAGTACGGGCGTTTTCGGAACTGCCTTTGTGTTTTTGAGTTTACGCCAAACCCTTGTTATTAAACGCTTTTTTGCAACACCTGTAAAACGTTCGAGCATTGTAATTGGCGAAGGCATTGCAAGAATCGGCTTCGCGCTACTAGGTGCATTATTTATCATTTTAATCGGTCATTTCTTCTTTGGGTTTACACTAGTTAACGGCGGGCTTACCGTTCTCAATATGCTTATTTTAGCCACACTCGGGATAATTGTATTCATGGGATTTGGCTTCATTATATCTGGCATTGCAAAAAACGAAAGTATGGTTCCGCCAATATCCAATATCGTAACATTACCACAGTTTTTATTATCAGGAACATTCTTTTCTATAGAAGCATTCCCGACGTGGTTGCAACCGATTAGTAGAGCTTTACCATTAACTTATTTAAACGACGCAATGCGTAAAGTAGCTTTTGAAGGCTTAGGTTTATGGGATGTTAAATTTCAGATAATGATTTTAGTAATCTGGGGAATCGGAATTTACGCTGTTGCGGTAAAAGTATTCAAGTGGGAATAATAAAAAAAGCTTTAAATAAAAATGGGATATTGCTACAAACAATATCCCATTTTTATTTAAACTATAATTTCTTACTATAAAGCTGCCTTTACCAAAAATGGTAAAATCTCCTTTTGAAAACTGACAAAGTTCTTACGAACATCAGAATCGCTAACCGAGGTAAATGCAAAGGAGAAAACGATACTTTTGCTCGCCTTAAGTAAAAAGGCTAAACCTTCTCTACGAGCTGGATTATTTTTAAAATTATCCAATTGCAAATAAGCAGCTAATAAAAGTGCCTCCAGTTGATCAGAAAGATGTTTTAAAAATTCCTGAGAATTGGCATTCTCGCGAACAAAATCCCAACCGATAAATTCGTTGCAGGCAGTAAAAGAAAGTCGACTAGTTTTCATTACCAGAGCCTTTAAATGCTCTTCTTCTGATGCATAACTTACTTTATTATGCAAAATTTCGTATAAATTCTGATCCAGATAATCCATTAAAATACTATCTAAAACTTGTTCTTTACTCTCGAAATATTTATAAATAGTTGCTTTAGCAATACGTGCTTTTTTAGCTATTTCGTTTACACTTGTTTTGTGGTATCCGTATTTTCTAAAAAGTTCTTTAGCTGCCTTTTTTACAGTCTCCTTAATTTTTTCGGCTTCCATTCTAGTTGGTTACTTGTAAATTTTGGCCAGATATAGCCACTGTATATTGTTTTAAACCTCTTACCGCAGGTGCTTTTACTGGGCTTCCATCTTCCAGTAAAAATTTCGCACCAGAACAAGGGTCGGTTACCGTAATTGTTGGGTCATCCAAATTTACAGCACATTTTTGCTCGGGATTTACGCTACTGCAGCGATCGAAAGCTACGTATCTGTTATCCGTTCTTCGGTAAAGTACTAAACCAGCTATTCCATAGCCATTAATAATTACTGCACCACCTGGACTGCTTAACCTGCTTAATCGTGGGTCGCTTGTTGGCATACTAAAACTTACCCCAACTTCTGGAATATAGCCTTCATCTTTTCCGCAACCTGTAAATAATACAAGTACAAATAATGCGCTATATAAATATTTCATCATTATATTAAAGCAGATTTATATTGCTTTAAGAAGCGAACATCGTTTTCTGAGAATAAACGCAAATCTTTAATTACATATTTAAGATTTGTAATTCTCTCTATTCCCATACCAAAGGCAAAGCCGCTGTATTTTTTCGAATCGATACCACAGTTTTCTAAAACATTCGGATCTACCATACCACAGCCTAAAATTTCTACCCAGCCGCTATGTTTACACATGTTACAACCTGCGCCTTTACAAATGGTACAAGAAATATCCATCTCTGCTGATGGTTCTGTAAAAGGGAAATAAGATGGACGGAAACGAACTTTTGTCCCTTCGCCGTATAATTCTTGTACGAAATAAAATAGTGTTTGCTTTAAGTCTGCGAATGATACATTTTCATCCACATACAAGCCTTCTATTTGATGAAAAAAGCAATGTGCTCTGGCCGAAATAGCTTCATTACGATAAACACGTCCTGGCATGATGGCACGGAATGGCGGTTGCCCTTGTTCCATCATACGTACCTGCACCGATGAAGTGTGCGTACGCAAAGCGATGTCTCCCTTTTCGCCACCCTTTTTAATGAAGAAAGTATCTTGCATATCTCTCGCAGGATGTTCTTCTGGGAAATTTAAAGCGGAGAAATTATGCCAATCGTCTTCAATCTCAGGACCTTCTGCTACAGTAAAACCTAGTTTTGCAAAAATTTCTACAATTTCTCGACGAACCAAAGCTAGTGGATGACGAGAACCAATCTCAAAACCTTCGCCAGGCAAAGTCATGTCTAAAGCAGACTCTTCTGTTTTCGACGCAGCTCCTTCAGTTAATTCTTTTAAAGTTTGGTATTTTGATTCAGCCAGTTGCTTAAATTCATTTAAAACTTTCCCCAAAGATTTTTTCTCTTCCGTAGAAACCGTTTTAAATTCTTCAAAAATCTCTTTAATGATACCTTTACTACCTAAATATTTGATGCGAAACTGCTCTAATTCATCAGCTTTCTCCGTTACGAAAGCATTGATTTTTTCTGAGTATTGTGTTATTTTGTCCTGTAACATGGCTTCAAAGATACAGCAAATAATCTAATAAATTTAATCGAAAGCGGTTCAAAAACTATATTTAAACGTATTTCTTACAACAAAATGAACTATGTCACGCAAAAAGTCATTTCTTGGTAAAATGAGATTTGAATATGGTCCAAATTATTAAAACTCCTAGTCCAAAACCTAATGAAAATAAATAGCAATAGCCGAATTCTATTTTAGTAAAAACATACTTAAACACTACATATAATATTGTTGCCCCAAGTGCAGTCAACCATAAAAATGCAGAACACATCATTAAAACAAAAACACGGTCGCCGCCTAAGTTTTTTAACTTCGATAAAAGCAAAAACGGAGCAAAGGGCAGTATAAATGCTGATAAAATGAATTGATAAGTTTGCATTATTTTATAAATTTATTGAATGTGTAATTTTAGAACCGATTGTTTAAATAAGGCTAACTTATTAAATACAGCAGAACTCAGCGATTTATTGGGTTCGAATTGGATGGACGAGATGATACGCCATACTTATCAAACGGCAAGATACCAAGTACTGAAAACACGAAACGTTAAACAAATAGAGGCTTTAATTGGTATAGAAGGAAAAACGGCTTTATATTTAATTGACGAACAATACTATCTTTTTGAGGATATAGACATTTGGATTCATGAAGTATATGCTTCAAAGCAGCTCATGTGTTTAATTGTTGAGCAAATGAGGGCTCAACAAATTACTTAAATCAATTAGAATCTATATAGAATTGTATCTTCTCTTGGATTTCTGTAGTGAAATAATAATAATCGTAATCGCCGTTTGCATCTACATAATCTTGCAAATGGAACTTATTGGCCAGTTCCACGCCAGTTTTTGCAATCATATAAACCATGTCCTCTTTCAAGCCGTAAGCAATGCCAGAATAGGAAATAACATTAATTAATTCATCATAGATAAAATTACTAAAAGCTTTACTTGTAATATCGAAAACAGCCCATTTATGGCCTTTTTTGACACCAAAAAATTCATCTCCAATGTATTTGATATCGTCATAAACTAACGGAAAAACGACTGAATTAAAACCTTGTATATGGAATAACAATCCATTTTTATAATCGACAATGAGTTTCAAAACGCGATAAGGCTTATAAATATTTCTTCAGTAATTTCTTTAAAAAACGTATTTACAGGAACATCGAACGATACATTTAAATCTTCAATTTTATAACACTCAAAACCTAAAGCTGATTTACCGTCCGTTTTATAAAGACCAAATTTGTTGTTTTTTCGAATCAATAAAACGTCAGTATAAAATTCAATAATCTCTTGGTAACCATCAATTAAAACGAGTCCATTATCAGAAATTAATAGATTTGCTGCTACATGTTGATGCTTTTTAATCTCATAAACGATGGTTTCCCCCATCTCCATCTCAATTACGTTGATGAGTTTTGGATCGTATCGCCCTAGTAAGAGAAACTGATGAGCATATACCAAGCTATTCTCGCTATCATTTTCCTTTACGTAGAAAAATTTGCCCGATTCATCAGCTTCAAATTTGTTATTAAATTCAAAGGGTAAAATGCTGTTACTATTAACATCAATAATTCCGTATTTCTCCTCTAACTTGGCGCAGTAAAATATGTTGGGAGCAGAAATAAGATATATATCGTTATATATTGGCGCCATCTTTATCTGCCCATCCAAATTGACTAAGCCAAATTTACCATCCAGTTTTACGATGGCGCAGTCACCCTCAAAATCAAAACCATCATCATAAGATAATGGAATAATTATTTTACCTGTTTTGTTGATGTAACCAAATTTACCTGCCTTACTTACAACGGCAGTAGTACCCTGTTCGAAACCATAAAATTCATCAAAAAAAGGTTCGAATATTACGTTTCCCTCTTCAGATTTTAAACCCCAAAGACCATCTATTTCGAAAATCTCTACATCAGCCTCTTCTTCAAATTTTTGCCAAATGTGAGCCCAACCATATTCGTAATCAGGATAATTCAACAGCGCTTTAAAGCTATCGAAACCTAGGGTAGCATTTTTATTAAAAGCATTAAAATCGATTAAAGAAACATCATCTGCTTCTAGTGCTCTGGTAAATACGGCATTGTTTTGTTGAATATCAATAAGTAATTGCTTGGCTTGTGCTTCGTGACTTTTATTGGTCATGTTGAATACATCCCAGGCATCTAATTGAAAATGAACCTCTTCCAACTTATCTAAATACGCGAATAATTTTTCTTTGGCCGATAGAAAAGTCTCCAAATTATCCACCAATCCATGATGCTGATTTTCGATAAGTAAGTAAAGCTTTTTAATATGATCGATACCAGGTTTTGCATTGAAATACAAACCTTGGTTATTAAAGTTTACGTGGTTGTTGTAAGTATTATCATCAATAAAACCTCCATCTACCAGTAAGGCTTGCAATAAAAGTGGCACTTCGTAACCCCACTCGCTAACCATTACATCAGCTTGCTGACTCTGAGTCGGCTTGGCGACATTATAAATATAGATTCTGTGCGACATTTTGATCAATTTTAAATTGATGTTGCAAAGACACAGATAACAATAGAGAAAAACGGAACATCGATTTACAATGTTCCGTTTGAAAAAATTTTATTTAATTACGCCAAGTTCTTTACCAACTTTGGTAAATGCGGCAATGGCTTTATCTAAATGATGTTGCTCGTGGCCAGCTGATAACTGGACGCGAATCCTTGCTTTTCCCTGAGGAACAACTGGATAGAAAAACCCAATTACATAAATACCCTCTTCTAACATTTTAGCTGCAAAGGTTTGTGCAATTTTAGCATCGTACAGCATAACAGGCACAATTGGATGAAAACCAGGTTTAATATCAAAACCAGCTTCAGTCATTTTTTCACGGAAGTATTTAGTATTGCTTTCCAACTTATCTCTTAAAGAAGTCGTTTCGCTTAACATATCTAAAACAGCGATAGATGCACCTGCAATTGCTGGCGCTAATGTGTTTGAGAAAAGATAAGGACGAGAACGTTGGCGCAGCATATCGATAATTTCTTTTTTACCAGATGTAAAACCTCCAGATGCACCACCTAAAGCCTTACCTAAAGTCCCGGTGATGATATCAATACGATCCATCACATTAAAATGCTCATGTGTACCGCGACCAGTTTTACCTATAAAACCTGAACAATGAGATTCATCAATCATGATCAAAGCTTCATATTTATCAGCTAAATCCGCAATTTTATCTAAAGGTGCAACCGAACCATCCATAGAAAAAGCACCATCAGTTACAATAATTCTATGTCTGCAATCTTTGGCAGCAATTAATTGTTTCTCCAAATCTTCCATGTCTGCATTTTTATAACGGAAACGTTGTGCTTTACACAAACGGACCCCATCAATAATCGATGCATGATTTAATTCATCAGAAATAATCGCATCTTCAGCGTTAAATAATGGTTCAAAAACGCCACCGTTCGCATCAAAAGCTGCCGCATATAAAATGGTATCTTCCGTACCTAAAAAAGTAGAAATTTTCGCTTCTAATTCCTTATGTACATCTTGTGTTCCACAAATAAAACGTACCGAAGACATTCCATAGCCATGATCATCAATTGCTTTCTTTGCCGCTTCGATCACCTTTGGATGAGAAGAAAGGCCTAAGTAATTATTTGCACAAAAATTTATAACTTCTGCACCACCGCTTACTTTAATATCTGCACCCTGTGGAGTAATAATTATGCGTTCACGTTTAAATAATCCTGCGTTTTCAATTTCTTCAAGCTCTTTTTGAAGAACAGGTTGTAATGTTTTATACATGGCTTTTTATTGGTTGATTTTGTTATCAAAGTTATAAAAAAAACTACTCACGGCTGTAATTTGAAGCATTTAATGCTGAAATTTTGAAAACAAACGTTTGACGATTTGATAAAACCAAGCATTTTCTGAAGTAAAATCTGCAACGTACAGCTAATTTTTATTCACCTTAACAAACTTTAACACCTAACTATATGTATAGTGTAAAAACTTATTCGATATTTATAGCGTAACTAGTCAACACTCATGATCAGAATCTTCAGCCTCATAATCTTTTGTTTCCTTTATAATTTTGCCTCGGCACAACAATTTACCGTAAATGGTATAATAAAAGATATTAGTGGACAAGTTGTTCCTTTTGCTTCTGTTTCTATTAAAGGCACAACAAAAGGTACATCGGCAAATGTTGATGGTAAGTATGAAATAAAACTAAATAAAGGCGAAACCACCTTAAATTTTAGAGCAATTGGCTATAAACAACAAGAACATACCCTTAATTTAATTGCTTCAAAAGAGTTAAACATCTCTTTAACTTCAGAAAGTTACACGCTAAATAATGTTACTATTAAAGGTAATGCCGAAGATCCAGCATACGAAATTATCCGCAAAGCGATAAAGCAAAGAAAAATTCATTTGGAAGAAGTAAACGCTTTTACTTGTGATGTTTACATTAAAGGAGTACAACGCTTAAGAAGTGCACCTAAAAAATTTATGGGTCAGGATATTAGAAAGGTAATGGAGCTTGACACCAACAGACAAGGGATTATTTACCTTTCAGAGTCGCAAAGTAAATTCAGTTTCAAACGACCAAACGAAGTACACGAAGAAATGATTTCATCGAAAGTTGCGGGCAGAAACAATGCTTTCAGTTTTAACAAAGCATCGGATTTAATTATTAATTTTTACGATAACTATTTACTTGAAAACACATTAAGTTCGAGAGGTTTTATTTCGCCTATTGCAGATAATGCAATGTTTTATTACAAATACAAATATTTAGGCGAAACACGCGAAAACGGAGAAGTTGTTAATAAAATAGAGGTAATTCCCCGTCGCCAAAACGACCCAGTTTTTAGAGGTATTATTTATATTATAGAAGATAGCTGGAGAATTTACAATACCGATTTATACTTAACAAAAAGCGCTGGTATTAATTTTATTGATACTTTAAACATCAATCAACAATTTACAAAGGTTAAAGAGGTTTACATGCCCACGAGTATAAATTTCCAGTTTAATGGAAATGTTTTAGGCTTTAAATTTGCTGGTTATTACGTTGGCGTTTACAGCAATTACGACATCTCACCTGTTTTCCCGAAGAAATTTTTTAGTGGAGAAATTTTGAAAGTTACCGAAATGGTTAACAAGAAAGATTCAATTTACTGGACAAACAACCGCCCAATACCGTTAACACCTGATGAGAAAATTAATTATGTTGTTAAAGATAGTATTGCCAAAAGGAAAGAATCTAAAGCCTACTTAGATTCGCTTGAAAAGGATAATAATAAATTCGGAATCGGAAAACTCTTACTTAGAGGTTATAGTATTAACGATCGTTTTGATAAAGAATACATTTCTTTCGACCCAATTTTACGTTCTATATTTTACAATACTGTTGAAGGCTTTGCAATAAAATATGGTGTAACTTATCGAAAAGTGTTCGAAAATCGTCGTAATTATAGTATCAGACCTGAGTTGAGATATGGATTTGCTAATCAAAAGCTTACAGGAAGTTTAACGGGCAGTTATTACTACGACCCGTTAAAAAGAGCAACTGTTGGTGCATCTTTTGGTAATGGTATTTTCGATTTGAATAATCTTGGCTCGATGACCGCCTTGGGAAACACGATTAACTCTTTACTTTATGAAAAGAATTTCCCTAAATTTTATGAAAAAACCTTTGTTAATTTGAATACAACCCGCGAATTAGCGAGTGGATTACAAGGTTCTTTGAGTTTAGATTACGCCAGAAATCATACTTTAACAAATTCATCTGATTTTAAATTTTTCGATAACAAGGAACGAGAATTTACCTCGAATAATCCGTTTACACCAACAACTGAAACACCACTTTTTCCAACTTATACATCGGTTAGTGCAACCGCAAGCTTAACTTATACAATAGGCCAGCAATATATTACCCGTCCAGATGGTAAGTTTTATACCGAATCGAAATATCCAAGAATAACGGTACTTTATAAAAAAGGGTTTAAAGATTTATTAGGAAGTAATGTAGATTATGATTTCGTGAAAGCAGAAGTTTATCAGGATAGAATTAGCTTAGGCTTATGGGGCTATTCATCGTTTTTGGTTGGAGCTGGAAAATTTATAAATAATAATCAATTGTATTACCCAGATTTCAAACATTTTGCAGGTAATATTTCAACCATTTTCCCACCAAACTTAAGAAAGTTTCAATATCTCGATTTCTATCAGTTTAGCACCAACCAGCAATACTTCGAAGCACATGCAGAACATAATTTTGCAGGCTTTTTCTTAAATAAAGTACCACTTTTACGCAAGGCGAAGCTCGAAGAGTTTATTGGTGGTGGTTATTTATCTTCGCCAGAAAAGAGAAACTATAAAGAGTTTTATTTTGGCTTACAACGTTTAGTATTAAGAGTAAGTTATGGTTTTGCTTACGATGGTGGTAGAAAACTAACACAAGGGTTTAGAATTTCTTACGGATTTTAAGCTTAATTTCTTATCTTTGCCCCCGCTTTAAACGCCGTTTGCAACGGTATCAACAGCGTTATGAAAAAATATCAAACACTACTTTACTATTGTTATAGTTACATAGCAGAGGCAGAACAATTTGCTGCCGATCACTTAAAATTCTGTAAATCGTTAGATTTAGTTGGCCGCATTATCGTTGCCAATGAAGGTTTAAATGGCACTGTTTCTGGCTCTGCTGAATCTTGTAAAGCTTATATGGAAGCCATTCATGCTGATGAAAGGTTTGCAAAAACAGAGTTCAAAATTGACGATGTAGAAGAACTTTCTTTTATTAAAATGCATTGTCGTTATAAATCTGAAATTGTGCATTCGGGTTTAAGAGATACTTCCATCATCAATCCAAACGAAAAAACTGGTAAGCATTTAGAACCTGTCGATTTCATGAAAATGAAAGATGATGAAGATGTTATTATTTTAGATGTTCGCTCTAACTATGAGCACAATCTAGGCAAGTTCAAAAATGCAGTTACTTTGGATATCGAAAATTTCCGCGATTTTCCAGAGCAGATTAATGAACTTGCAAAATATAAAGACAAGAAAATTTTAACCTATTGTACTGGTGGAATAAAATGCGAAAAAGCATCTGCCCTACTTCTACATCATGGCTTTAATGATGTTTACCAGCTTCATGGTGGGATTATTAAATATGGTAAAGAAGCTGGAGGTAAGGATTTCGAAGGTAAATGTTATGTTTTCGATAACCGAATTGCTGTTGATGTTAATGAGGTAAATCCAACAATTGTTTCCGTTTGTTTTAATTGCGGAAAAACCACTCCAAAAATGATTAACTGTGCGAATCCAGAATGTAATGAGCACATTACCCAATGCGATGAGTGCGGAGATGAATTGCAAGGCTGTTGTTCAGTTCCATGTACAACTAATCCTCGTAAACGACAATACGATGGCACTGGTTACTACGTAAAAGTTCCCCAGCCAGTTAGCGCTAAACAAGTTAAAAATGCAGTGGTTTAGATAACAACTGCATTTTTAATTTTATTATTTCTTGTGCAGATAAGTATAAAAAATCAGCATTTGATAAACTTCCATTTTATCGCGAAATAATTCAATTTAAGATCTTCGATTTATTTTTCTTTAACTTCGTGTAAAAAAACGACTACCAAATTTACACATGCAAAAATTTTTACGCTGCGTTTTCTTCCTTATTATCTGTACTTCTTTAAACTTATATGCCGCTGATATAAAAAGTATCGGAGTTCCATATATAGAAAATTTTTCGAAAGCGCTTTATGCTTCTGGTAACCAAAACTGGAGCGTAGCAAAAGATAAGGATGGCGTAATGTATTTTGGCAATGCCGAAGGTTTGCTTACTTATGACGGGAAATACTGGCAGCAGTACAAAATGCCGAATAACCAAATTGTTCGCTCGGTTGCTGTAGATAATAATGGTAAAATTTATACTGGCGGTTTTGGAGCTTTTGGATATTGGTCTTTTAAAAAAAATAAACTAAAATATACCTCCTTAACTAATTTAATCCCAAAATCCGACCAACTTAAAGATGAAATCTGGAAAATCCATATCTATGGCAATAAAATCATTTTTCAGTCTTTTAGCACCATTTATATTTATGTAAACGGCAAGATTTCAATATTAAAAAATGCAAGTAATTTTTTATTCTCTTACAAGATAGGCAATCGCTTTATTGTAGAAAACAAAGGCTTATACGAGCTTAAAGGAAATAAGTTAGAATTTATACCAGGTAGCGACGTTGTGTGCAAAACAGGGGTTTTATCGATTTTACCTTTTAAAGAAAACATCTTATTAATTGGAACGGGTAAAGACGGATTGTTTCTATTTGACGGGAAAACATTTACACCGTTTAATACAGCAGCAAATTCCTTTCTTTCGGCGTTTCAGTTAAATAATGGAGCAAAAATTCTCGATAAATATTATGCTTACGGAACCATTCTTAATGGAATTATCATTATTGATGAAAATGGTAAAATCATCCAGAGGATAAACAAATCGAGCGGTTTACAGAACAATACTGTTTTAAGTTTATATGCCGATAATGAGCAAAATTTATGGGCTGGGCTGGATAATGGTATCGATAGAATTGAACTCAACTCACCTTTGTATTTCTATCTTGATAAAACAGGTATTTTTGGAACAGTTTATTCTAGCGTAATCTTTCAAAATAAAATCTATTTAGGAACTAATCAAGGTCTTTTTTATAGCGATTGGAACCAAAACGACCAGTTTTCGAACTTAAATTTTAAACTCATACCAAATTCGCAGGGGCAAGTTTGGGAGCTTACCATAATCGATGGTCAGCTTTTATGCGGTCATAACAATGGAACTTTTAACGTTGTAGGCAATAAAATTGAAAAACTAACAGGTTACAGCGGCGGCTGGACAATAAAAAAGCTAAATAGCAATCCGAACATATTAATTCAAGGAACTTATACAGGTTTATTATTATTTAATAAAAATAGTAGTGGAAGATGGCAATTCTATAAAAAAATAGCCAATTTTAGCGAGCCTTCGAGATATGTAGAACAAGATAACAAAGGCGAAATATGGGTTAGTCATGCTTATAAAGGCTTATATAAATTAAAACTAAGTAGCGATTACAGCACCGTTATTTCGAACAAGTATTATGATGAGAAAAATGGTTTACCAACGAACTACAACCTTAATCTATTTAATTTAGAAGATAAAATTGTTTTTGCGAGTGAATCTGGATTCTTCACTTATGATAATATAAGCGATCGGTTTTCTAAATATAACGTACTCAATAAAACGCTTGGCTCTTTTGCCTCCTCTAATAAAATTATTAATGCTGGTTCTAAAAAATACTGGTTTATTAATCATGGTAAAACTGCTTTGGCTAATTTCGGTGAGGCAGGAAAAATCTCTATAGATTCAAATCGTTTCAGCATTTTGGATGGAAAGATGGTTCAGTATTACGAAAACATCAGCCGAATAAGTGATTCTATTTATTTAATAAGTGTTGATGATGGCTTTGTTTTTTACAATGCAAGTCAGAAAATCCAATCATCTTCAAGTAAGATTCAGCAAAGGGTTTTAATTCGTAGAATCGAAGATATTACAGATAAGTATTCCATAATCAGTGAAAATGGTAATGGTGGTTCTGAAATTGAAATTAGAAATAGCAGAAATAATATCCGCATTTCTTTCTCGCTACCGCATTACAGGCAGGCTAAAATCAAATTCCAGTATTATTTAGAAGGTTATTCAAAAGATTGGTCTGATTGGAGTTATGCCACTCAAAAAGATTTTACCAACTTAAGCAGCGGTAAATACCAATTTAAGGTAAGAGCGAAAATCGATGATTCGCAAGTTAGTGATATTACGACGTTTGAGTTTACTGTTCTTAGGCCATGGTATCTGAGCAACTGGGCTATAATCCTGTATTCGATTATGTTTGTGATTATTTTAATCATGGGTAAAAAAATCTATGAGCGTAAACTTCAAAAAGATAGTCAGAAAATAACAGATAAATTGCAAGCCGAGCAAGATGAAATTTTAAAGCAAGAATCTGAAGCGAACGAAAAAGAGATTCACAAGCTGCAAACAGAAAAATTACAAGCAGAGCTGGCTTCTAAAAACCGTGAGCTTGCTAATTCTGCTATGACGTTGGTTTACAAAAACGAATTACTTCAAAAATTAAGCGATGATATTTTAAAGCTTAAGGATGAAAATGGAAAAAAACTTGCAGATGAACAAATACGCAGAATTCAGAAAGTAATAAATGACGGGATGAATGACGAGCGTGACTGGCATTTATTTGAAAATAGTTTCAATGAAGCACACGAAAGTTTCTTCAAAAAGCTTAAAGCGGGCCACCCTGATTTGGTACCAAACGACCTTAAATTATGTGCTTATTTAAGAATGAATATGAGCAGTAAAGAGATGTCTTCTTTACTTAATATCACACTTAGAGGAGTAGAAATTCGCCGTTATCGTTTGCGTAAAAAACTTAACGTACCACACGATAAAAACCTCACCGAATTTTTAATGGAACTGTAATTTTAGACTACACAACGCTTGCCAGAAAATTTACATAAAATTGGTTTTTAACCATTTATTACTACTCACTACTTCTTTGGGACTACATCATTACCTCTCATAAGCAATATTTAACGTACTCAAAAAGCTTTGTGTAAATTATACACTTTGTGTGTACGTAATCATCTAGTTACAATTCAAAAAACTGCGTTTTCAGTCCAATTTCGCAATTGGTATGCAGCCTTGAGATACTACTCTTTTGTTAATGATGTATTAATGTAGAGGTAATACAGCTTGCACAAGAGCAAAAACAACCTCACATTAGATTAACAATTAAACTAAATTTATAATAAAGCATGAAAAGAATCTTTACAAGACTTTCTGTTCTAGCTGCTATTTGTCTACTAACAATTAACGTAGCATTTGCGCAAAACATTACTGTAAAAGGTAAGGTAATTGATGGAGGTGATAAATCATCTCTACCAGGCGTAACTGTATTAGTTAAAGGTACACAAACTGGTACGCAAACAGATGCAAACGGCAACTACTCCATTAGTGCGCCCGCAAACGCAACTTTGGTATTTAACTTTATCGGTTATGCAGCATTAGAGCAGGCTGTAGCAAACCAAACAACTCTTAATGTATCGTTAGCTTCACAAGATCAACAATTAGAGCAGGTTGTAGTTGTGGGTTATGGTACTCAAAGAAAAATCGACGTTACAGGTTCTGTAGCAACAGTTAAAGGAGAAGATATTTCTAAACAAGCATCAGTAAACCCAGTAAGTGCCTTACAAGGTAAAGTAGCTGGTGTTTCAATTACGAACGTTGGTACGCCAGGTGCAGCACCAACAATTACAATTAGAGGTACAGGTACTATTTATGGTAAAACTGGACCGTTATATGTTGTTGATGGTGTTTGGTATGATGATATTAACTTCTTAAACCCAGCAGACATTGCAAATATCAGTATCCTGAAAGATGCTTCTAGTCAATCTATTTATGGTATCCGTGCCGCAAATGGAGTTGTTCTAGTAACGACTACAAAAGGTAAAAAGGGTGATGCAGTTATTAACTATAATGGATCAGTTGGTATCCAAACAGTTACCAATGCTGTTAAAATGGCAAACGCAACTGAATATGCTTTAGCTGTTAACGAAGCTTATAAACTTCAATCTACTTTTTCAGGTTCAGGACCATCATTTCTTTTTGCTAACACAAACTTAGGTGAAGGTACTGATTGGTACGATCAGATTTTAAGAAATGCTATCGTTACTAATCATCAATTATCTGTAAGCGGTGGAACAGAAAAATCTACTTATAACTTATCATTAGGTTATTTAGATCAAGATGGTATTGTTAAAAACAACAACTACAAACGTTATACTGCAAGGCTATCTAACGATTTCCAAATTTTTGCTCCATTGAAAGTTGGATATAATGTTACTGCAACTTCAAGCAAATCTAACGATGCACCAAGTACAATTTTCAGAGCATTATATGCTGCATCTCCAGTAATTCCGGTATATAAAGCAGATGGTTCTTATGGAGATCCTAACGATTTTCAATTGGGTAATGGAAGTAACGTAAATCCTCAGGCTACTTTAGATTACTTCAATCAAAAAACAACAAATTACAAAGTAACTGGTAATGTTTATGCAGAATTAAAATTTGCAAAGGATTTTACTTTTAAAACTAGTATTGGTGGTGATTTTGGTCAGCAAGAAGTTCGCGGTTATGTACCAGTTTACAGAGCAAGTAGTACACAATTAAATACCAATTCTAAATTAGACATCGATAGAATCGAAGATAGAAACTGGATTATTGAGAATACTTTAACTTACGATAAAAAATGGAACGACCACAGCTTAACTGTTTTAGTTGGTCAAACTGCACAACGTAGAAAACAATATACATTAAATGCTGAAGCACAAAATGTACCTTATAGCTCGGATAGCGATTTATACCTTGCTTTAGGTGATGCTGCATCGAGAAGTGTAATTGATGCAGGTAATTTAAACACATTCTCTTCTTATTTTGCAAGAGCAAATTATGCTTTCAAAAACAGATATTTGTTAAATGCATCTTTTAGAAGAGATGGCGCATCTCAATTCTTTGGTGGCGATAACTTATGGGGTAATTTCCCTTCAGTTGGAGCTGGCTGGGTAATCAGCAATGAAGACTTCATGAAAGACCAGAAAATCTTCAGTAACTTAAAGCTTAGAGGTAGCTGGGGTAAAGTTGGTAATGGTGGTGTGCCATTCAACCCAACTACTTTAACGGTTGATCAATCTGCTGCTTTAATTGCATTCTTTGGTGGTTTACCAAATACTGGTGCAAGTATCAGAACAATAGTACCACCTTCTATTTTCTGGGAGAGAAGTGCAGGTACTGATGTTGGTTTAGAAATGGGTTTCTTAAATAATCGTTTAAGTATTGAAGCTGATTATTACAACAGAACAACAGAAAAAGCCATTTTTGACATTCCAGTTCTTGGAAGTATAGGAACGACAAACAGTAGTATTATTGCTAACCAGGCTGATATCCAAAACCGTGGTTTTGAGTTTATGGCTACATGGGCTGATAAAACTGCTGGTGGTTTAAGCTATTCAATCAGTGGTAACGTTGGTATCAATAATAACAAAGTTTTAAATGTTACTTCAGGAGATAATCCAATCTACAAAGGTGGAGCAGGTATCACTAGTGGATATGTTTCAACCAGAACTGTTAATAACAGACCAGTAGGTGAATTCTTCGGATACCAGGTTGTTGGTGTATTCCAAACGCAAGCTGAAGCGAGTGCTTGGACAAACAACAGTTTTATGGTTGGTGATTTCAAATACGCAGACACTAACGGCGATGGAACCATCGATTTACGTGACCGTGTTGTACTTGGTAATCCTAATCCTAAATTCACTTACGGTATCAATACAAACTTTGCCTACAAAAACTTCGATTTAACTTTAGATATACAAGGTGTTGCTGGTGTTGATGTATTCAATGCCAACTTAAGTAACAGATTTGGTAATGAAAACTATACGAAAGATTTCATCGATAACCGTTGGAATGGCGCTGGTACTTCAAATACTTATGCATCTGCAAGTTTAGCAAGTGGATTAAACAACGCTCCAAACTCATTTTATGTAGAAAAAGGCGATTATATCCGTTTAAGAAACATTCAGTTAGGTTACTCACTTCCACAATCTATTATGACTAAATGGAAAATGCAAAAACTTAGAGTTTTTGTAAACGCTCAAAATGCTGCTAACTTCTTTGGATACAAAGGCTTTAGTCCTGAAGTAGGTGGTACGCCAACCAATGCAGGAATTGATACGAATGTTTATCCATTGTATGCAACGTATAATTTTGGGGTTAATCTTACTTTTTAATCGAATTTAAAATGAAAAAACATATAAATATTCAGTCGTGTTTTACTGCTGCAGCGCTAAGTGCCATTTTACTTACAGCGTCTTGCAAAAAAGACTTTTTAAATGTTGCACCACAAGCACAGCAGCCAGCAACTGAGTTCTGGAAAACATCTGCGGATGCCACAAAAGGTGTAAATGCAATTTATGCACAATTGCGTAGCTGGGATAATGTTGCTTTTAATGCTTTATGTATTGAGAGTACTGGTTCTGATGAGGCCGATAAGGGCAGTACACCAACAGATGCAACCTTCTTCAATCTTTACGATACTTTCACAGTAACATCTACACAAGGTGCTTTACAAGGATTCTGGACTGGCCAATATCAAAACATCAATCTTTGTAATCAAGTTCTTGATAATATTCCAAACATTACGATGGATGCTACATTAAAATCAAGATATCTTGCGGAAGCAAAATTTGTTAGAGCTTATTCTTATTTCAGATTAGTTCGCGCGTATGGTAATGTTCCGTTAAGATTACATGTTCCTAAAGATGCTTCGGAATATAACGTTCCGCAATCAGATAAAACTGCGGTTTATGCGCAAATTGAAAAAGATTTGACTGAAGCTGCAGCTACCCTTCCAACTTCTTACGGAGCTACTGACTTGGGTAGAGCTACAAAAGGAGCTGCATTAGGTATGCTTGCTAAAGTTAGTATGTACGAGAAAAAATGGGCAGAAGTTTTAGCACTAACCAACCAGGTAATGGGTTTAGGCTATGATCTTTTTCCAGATTTTGAAAAAGGTTTTAGAACACAGAATGAAAATAACATTGAATCTGTATTTGAAATCCAGGCAGAATTACTAGTTGGAAATGCTGATGCTTCGAACTCTCAGTTTAGCCAAGTTCAAGGAATTGCAGGTTTAATGGGATGGGGCTTCAATACACCATCAGCAGTATTGGCAGCGGCTTTTGAAACAGGCGATCCACGTAGAGACGCAACTATCCTTTTTAAAGGAGAAACAACTCCTCAAGGTGATCTAGTTCCTACAACTGTACCCAACGATAGGTATAACCAAAAATCTTATGTACCAGTAAGCATGAGAGTTTCTGGATATAACGAAGGTGCGCAACAGAATATCCGAGTTTTAAGATTTTCTGATGTGCTTTTAATGAATGCAGAGGCAGCTAATGAACTAGGTAACTCCGCTCAAGCTCTTACTTCTTTAAACAGAGTAAGAAAACGTGCAAGAGGTACAAGTACCACAATATTAGCTGATGTTACAACTACCGATAAAGCAGCATTGCGTACAGCAATCTATAAAGAAAGACAGGTAGAACTTGCCATGGAAAGCGATCGTTACTTTGACGTTATCCGCCAGGGAAGAGGTGTTGAAGTTTTTGGAGTTAAAGGATGGAAAGCAAATAAAAACGAAGTTTGGCCAATTCCTTCGACCGAAATTGATCAGAGTGGTGGATTATTAGTTCAAAATCCAGGATATTAAAATAAATAACAAGTAATAAAGGTTGCCTTTAAAAGGCAACCTTTATATTAAATTTTAACATGGCAAGAGTTTGTTTTTTTTTAGGAATAATAATCGCAACGCTTTTTTCATGTAAAAAAAGCAGTACACCTTCCCCAATAGAACCTCCTATTGTTCCTCCAACATCATTTCAATTTTCTGATTTAAAAGTTAACGGAAATTTTGCTGGCTTTACTTATTACGGATTGAATAACATCCCTGTTGTAAAAATCACCTTTTCATCTCCCATCAATTTATCTTCCGTTGTAGGGAACATTACTTTTACCGATGCCGCGGGAACGGCAACTCCATTTACTCCAACTTTAGAAAACAACGATAATACGCTTGTAATAACGCCTTCAGCAGCATTACAACCAATTACAAAATATATTTTAACCACAAATACAGGTTTGCTTTCAAAAGCAGGCAACAAATTACAAAGCAGTGTTGCTGTAAATTTAATTACAGCTGTTGATGATACCGACAAATTTCCTCGAATCAGCGACGATGAGCTGTTAACATTAGTTCAAAAACAAACATTTAAGTATTTCTGGGATTTTGGTCACCCAACCAGTGGTTTAGCCCGAGAAAGAAATACATCTGGTAACACCGTAACTTCTGGTGGTTCTGGTTTTGGCATAATGGCTTTAGTTACGGGCATTAGTCGCAATTTCATCAGCAGAGCTGATGGGCTCACTCGAATGCAAAAAATTGTTTCCTTTCTTAAAACTGCTGAGCGCTTTCATGGTGCTTATCCGCATTGGTTAGATGGAAATACAGGAAAGGTAATTCCGTTTAGCACAAAAGATAATGGTGGCGATTTGGTAGAAACATCATTTTTAATGGCTGGTTTAATTACCGCTCGTCAATACTTTAACGGTGCAGATGCATCAGAAACTACCTTAAGAACAGACATTAACACAATTTACAATGGTGTTGAATGGAGTTGGTATCGTAAGGATAATGGCAATGTTCTTTATTGGCACTGGAGCCCTAATTACAATTGGGATATGAATTTGCCAATAAAAGGTTGGAATGAATCTCTTATTACTTACGTTATGGCTGCAGCTGCTCCTACTTATTCTATACCTAAAACCGTTTATGATAGTGGTTGGGCACAAAACGGTGCATTGAAAAACGGAAACTCTTACTATGGCGTTCAACTTCCTTTAGGGCCAGCTAATGGTGGACCTTTATTTTTTTCGCATTATTCATTTATGGGCATTAATCCGAAAGGCTTAACAGATACTTATGCCAATTATGAAACACAAACCAAAGCGCACGCTCAAATAAATTATAATTATTGCAAAGCAAACCCGACGGGTTATTATGGTTATGGGGAAAATTGCTGGGGCTTAACTGCTAGCGACATCAAAAATGGTTATACAGCAAGTTCTCCTGGTAATGATGTCGGTGTAATAGCACCTACCGCAGCACTTTCATCTTTTGCATATACACCGACTGAGTCTATGGCAGCTTTAAAATATTTCTACTATAAATTAGGCAACAAAACCTGGGGTGATTACGGTTTTTACGATGCTTTTTCACTTCAAGATCAATGGTTTGCTACTTCAACTCTTGCAATAGATCAGGGCCCGATTATCGTTATGATAGAAAATTATCGTACAAATTTAATCTGGAATTTATTTATGAGTGCTCCAGAGGTTAAAGCAGGAATGCGTAATCTGGGATTTAGCAGCCCAAATCTTTAATTACAATTTTACATAATGAAACTAACATTCCAAATCCTTCTTATTATTTCAATTACTTCTGGTCTAAATTGCACTAGCAATGCACAAGATTTCGAAGTTATAAAATTAGCTCCGCCGATAAAAAAAGGCTTATCAGATAATCAACTGCTCGATGTTGTACAAAAACAAACTTTCCAATATTTTTGGGATGGTGCAGAACCTGTTTCTGGCTTAGCAAGAGAGCGTTATCACGTAGATGGCGTATATCCAGAAAATGATAAAAATATAATTGCAACTGGAGCTTCAGGTTTTGGTTTAATGTCTATCCTTGTTGGTATCGATCGTAAATTTATCACTAAAAAAGAAGGCTATAATCGTTTAAATAAAGGTTTAAGCTTTCTGGCAAAAGCAGAAAGATTTCACGGCGTTTGGCCCCATTGGATGCTTCCTTCTGGAAAACCCAAAGCATTTGGAAAAAACGATGACGCTGGAGATTTAGTGGAAACTTCTTTTCTTGCACAAGCTTTACTTTGTGTGCGCCAATATTATGCTAACGGAAATACAGAAGAAAAAGCATTAGCAAAAAAAGCAGATGAGCTTTGGAAAGGCATTGAATGGAATTTTTATAGAAAGAATAACGAAAATGTATTATACTGGCATTGGTCGCCAACGGCAGGTTGGAAAATGAACTTTGCAATTACGGGCTATAACGAATGCTTAATAACTTATGTTTTAGCGGCATGCTCCCCTACCCACGGTGTACCAGCTGAGGTTTATCATCAAGGTTGGGCAAAAAATGGAGCTATTAACACAAATATTTCTTTATATGGTCATCCAATAAAATTAAAACATAATGTTGTTGGTGAAGGCGTTGGACCTCTTTTTTGGGCTCAATATTCTTATTTAGGTTTAAATCCGAAGGGCTTAAAAGATAAATATGCCAATTATTGGGAAGAAAACAGAAATCAGGCATTAATAAATTACGATTATGCTATCGCTAATCCTAAAGGCTTCAAAGGTTATGGAAAAAACTCTTGGGGCTTAACAGCTAGCTACTCCGTAAAAGGATATGCTGCTCATAATCCTCAGGAAGATGAAGGAGTGATCAGTCCTACCGCGGCTTTATCATCGTATCCATATACTCCGAAAGAAAGTATGCAGGTAATTAGATATTTATACGAAAAATTAGGTGATAAAGTATGGGGTAAATATGGCTTTTACGATGCATATAGCGAAACTGAGAGGTGGTTTCCTAAGCGATATATAGGTATAGATCAAGGGCCGATTGTGGTGATGATAGAAAATGGAAGAACAGGTTTATTGTGGAATCTATTTATGAGTGCACCTGAAGTGAAAACTGGATTAACTAAGCTAGGATTTGAGAGTCTGGCTATAAAATAATTATCATTTCGAGTTGCAAAGTATCTCATTTGTTGATTAGATTTTTTTGTACCTCGAAATGACTTTTCAAGTTTAAAACATGAAAAAAACAATACTTACAATATTAATATTAGGTTACATTTCTGCAGTTTTTGCGCAGAAACAAAAAACTTATTGTAACCCTATTAATGTTGATTATGGTTACACACCATTTGAATCCTTTACAGAATGGGGTAAACACCGTGCAACCGCTGATCCAGTTATAGTAAATTATAAAGGCGAATTCTTGTTATTCAGCACCAACCAATGGGGTTACTGGCACAGTTCTGATATGCTGAATTGGAAATTTATAGAACGTAAATTTCTTCGTCCGTGGAATAAAACCAAAGATGAACTTTGCGCACCAGGTGTCGGCATTATTGGTGATACAGTTGTCGTTTTTGGAAGTACTTATACTAAAAACTTCACCTTGTGGGGCAGTACAGATCCTTTAGGCAATAAATGGTTCCCACTAGTCGATTCGTTAGAAATTGGCGGCTGGGATCCTGCATTTTTTACCGATGATGATGGCAAGTTTTACATGTACAACGGAAGCAGTAACAATTATCCAATGTATGGTGTAGAACTAGATAGAAAAACATTTAAGCCAATAGGAACGCGTACACCGATGTACTTACTTCAAAGCTGGCGTTATGGCTGGCAACGTTTTGGCGAATATATGGACGATACTTTTCTTGATCCTTTTGCTGAAGGTGCGTGGATGACCAAACATAATGGCAAGTATTATTTTCAATATGGTGCGCCAGGTACAGAATTTAGTGGTTATTCGGATGGCGTAGTAGTTGGATCCAAGCCACTTTTTTACGATAGTCCCTATACACCTCAATCAGATCCACTAAGTTACAAAGGCGGTGGTTTCTCTCGCGGGGCTGGTCATGGTGCAACATTTCAAGATAATGCTAAAAACTATTGGCACATTTCTACCAGTATAATTTGTGTTAAAAATACTTGGGAACGTAGAATGGGAATCTGGCCTACTGGCTTCGATAAAGATGATGTGATGTGGACAAACACTGCATTTGGCGATTATCCGTTATATCTTCCATCTGAAAGAAAAGAGAACGGTCCTGCTGGCCCAGGATGGATGCTGATAAACTATAAAAAGCCTGTTACAGTTTCATCAACATTAGGTTCATTTAATGCGAATAACGCTGTTGATGAAAGTATTAAAACTTATTGGAGCGCAAAAACAGCCAACAGCGGCGAATGGATTCAAACAGATTTAGGAAGTTTAGCAACAGTTAATGCCATTCAAATTAATTATGCTGATCAGGATGCGGAATTTATTGGAAAACAAACAGGAATCTTTCACCAATACAAAATTCTTTCATCGGTAGATGGCAAAAAATGGACTACTCTTGTTGATAAGAGTCAAAATAAAAAAGATGTTCCTCACGATTACATTGAACTAGAAAAACCTGTAAAAACAAGGTTTATTAAACTGGTTAACATACACATGCCAACGGGGAAATTCGCGATCAGTGGATTACGAGTTTTCGGAAACGGTAACGGACAGAAACCGGATGCTGTTAAAAACCTAATTGTATTACGAACCGAAAAGGATAAACGGAGCGCATACATAAAATGGCCTTCGGTAGATAATGCTTTTGCATACAACTTGTACTATGGTACAGCGCCAGACAAGCTTTATAACTGCATTATGATACACGATTTTAACGAGTATTGGTTTAAGGCCATGGATAGTCAAAAAGCTTATTATTTCTCTATTGAAGCGATAAACGAAAATGGCGTATCGGCAAAAACTGAAGTTAAAAAAGTTGATTAATTTTTAAAAGAATAATACACACATATAATGAACAAAGCGAAATTCCTTTTTATTTTACTGACAATTATAGCAGTAAGTTCGAACGCACAAACGAAAAAACCTGTTTCTACCGATGAAGCAAAAATGAACACCTTTATCAGTAATTTGATGTCAAAAATGACTATCGATGAGAAAATCGGTCAGTTAAATTTGCCAAGTTCGGGTGACATTACAACTGGGCAGGCAAACAGTAGCGATATTGGTCAAAAAATAAAAGATGGTAAAGTTGGAGGGCTTTTCAATATTAAGGGCGTTGAAAAAATTAAAGCGGTACAAAAAGTAGCCGTGGAAAATAGCCGAATGAAAATTCCATTGCTTTTTGGTATGGATGTTATTCATGGCTACAATACAGTATTTCCAATTCCACTAGGTATGAGCTGCGTTTGGGATATGAACCTTGTTCAAAAATCGGCAAGAGTAGCAGCGATTGAAGCAAGTGCAAGCGGAATTAACTGGACATTTTCTCCGATGGTTGATATTTCCCGCGATCCGCGTTGGGGAAGAATTTCAGAAGGCAATGGAGAAGATGCCTATCTAGGTTCTCAAATTGCTGCTGCAATGGTTAAAGGTTATCAAGGCAAACTTCAAGCTAATAACGAAATTTTAGCATGTGTAAAACACTATGCTTTATATGGTGCAGCAGAGGCTGGAAGAGATTACAATACAACCGACATGAGTAAAGTACGCATGTACAACGAATACTTTCCACCTTACAAAGCTGCTATTGATGCTGGCGCTGCAAGTATTATGGCTTCATTTAACGAAGTTGACGGTATCCCTGCAACTGGAAGTAAATGGTTAATGACTGATGTTTTACGTAATCAATGGGGATTTAAGGGTTTTGTGGTAACCGATTATACTGGTATTCCTGAAATGATTGCTCATGGTATGGGCGATTTGCAAACAGTTTCTGCTTTGGCTTTAAACGCTGGTATAGATATGGATATGGTTGGCGAAGGTTTCCTTGGAACATTAAAAAAATCACTTGCTGAGAAAAAAGTAAGCATCGATCAAATTAATAGAGCTTGTCGTTTAGTACTTCAAGCTAAATACAAATTAGGTTTATTTACCGATCCGTATAAATTCTTAAACACAGAAAGAGCCGAAAAAGAAGTTTTCAATGCAGAAAACCGTCAGGTTGCACGCGAAATTTCGGCAGAAAGTTTTGTATTATTAAAAAATAACAACAACATTTTACCACTTAAAAAAACTGGAACCATTGGTTTAATTGGTCCATTGGCTGATAATACTGCTAACATGTACGGTACCTGGAGTGTTGCTGCTTTATTTGATAAGTCTGTTACGGTTTTACAAGGTTTAAAAAATGCAATAGGAAACGATGCTAAAATTTTAACCGCTCGTGGCTCAAACTTTTTAGCCGATTCGGTAGCCGAACATCGTTACGTAAATATTCACAATCCTACTTACAAACGCGATTCTCGTACAGAAGAGGAAATGATTAAAGAGGCTTTAAAAGTTGCCGAAAAATCGGATGTTATTGTTGCTACAATTGGCGAAGGTTCGGAATTTACAGGCGAGGCAAGTAGTGTTACGGATATTCAAATTCCTGAAACACAAAAAAACTTGTTAAAAGCATTAGCTAAAACTGGCAAACCAATAGTTTTAGTATTGTTTACTGGTCGTCCATTGGCTTTAAAATGGGAGCAAGAAAATATTCCTGCAATTTTAAACGTTTGGTTTCCAGGTAGCGAAGCTGGAAATTCGATTGCCGATGTGCTTTTCGGAAAAGTGAATCCATCTGGTAAACTGAGTACAACTTTCCCACAAAACGTTGGTCAGGTGCCGCTTTATTATGCACACAAAAATACGGGTCGCCCGTTGGCTGAAGGCAAATGGTTCGAAAAATTCCGTTCTAACTATTTAGATGTAAGTAACGATCCGCTTTATCCTTTCGGATTTGGTTTGAGTTACACCACATTTGGCTACAGTGATGTTAAATTAAGTTCAAATACTTTAAGCAAAGGGAAATCCATTACCGCATCAATTACCTTAAACAATACTGGAAAATATGAAGGTAAAGAGGTTGTTCAGTTATATATTCAGGATTTAGTAGGCAGTATAACTCGTCCCGTTAAAGAGCTTAAAGGCTTCCAAAAAGTGAGTTTAAAGCCAGGTGAAAGCAAAAACATAACATTTACCATCTCAGAAAACGACTTGAAGTTTTATAATTCTGATTTGAAATTTGTTGCAGAACCTGGAGATTTTAAAGTTTTTATTGGTTCTAATTCGAGAGATGTAAAAGAAGCATCTTTCTTATTAAAATAAAGGTTAATATTGGTTGGTTACACCCCAGACTATTGCAAAGTAGCTGGGGTTTTTTAATTTTGCTTTATGAAGAAGATCATTCTAACCATATCCCTCGTTTCTTTGATATTGGCCTTAAAAGCTCAAGAGTTTAAACAATTTGAGAAAGGAAATTTCATAAAAGGTAGAGATTCAATTTATTACAGAATTCTTTTTCCCGAGAATTTTAACCCTGCTCAAAAATACCCAATCGTTTTCTTTTTGCATGGAAGTGGAGAAAGAGGAAATGATAACGAAAGCCAATTGGTGCACGGAGCCAAATTGTTTCTAAAAGACGAGAACCGTAAAAAATTCCCTGCAATAATTGTTTTTCCACAATGCCCCGCTAATGATTATTGGGCAAATGTTAGCATTGGCCCTAACGAACAAGGTAAAAGAAGCTTTAGCTTTGTAAATGGTGGCCAACCCACAAAAGCTATGCATGCTTTGGTTGGCATGGTAAAAGATTTCTTAAAAAAACCATATGTAGATAAAAAGCAAGTTTACGTTGGCGGCCTTTCTATGGGTGGTATGGGTACATTTGAATTGTTGAGAAGGAAACGCAACACATTTGCCGCTGCAATTACCATTTGTGGTGGAGACAATACCAACAACATTAATAAATACAAATCGGTTCCGCTTTGGATATTTCACGGCGGCAAAGATGATGTAGTTGACCCAGCTTATTCAATTGCCGTTTCTGAGCGTTTAAAAACTCTTGGCGATGAAGTTAAATTTACACTTTACCCAAATGCAAACCATAACAGCTGGGATAGTGCATTTGCCGAGCCAGAGTTGTTGCAATGGTTATTTTCGCATAAAAAGAATTAGAAAAGCAGGTTTCAGTAATAATCGGCTTCAATAGCCCCGCCATTTGCTTTACTTGCCCCATAAAAATTCGGCTACGTGTTCGCTCCTGTCGGGTTTAACCAATTTAGGTTTACTTAAGTAACCTAGACCCGACAAAATGTAAAGCCCGGAAACCGAGGAACGAGGTTGAGGACTTGAAATGGTGGCGGGACTGATGGAGCAATGATCACAGGTTTTGCTCTTCAAATAAAAAATGATGAAAATAACAAAGGCCTGAAAAAAAATCTTCAGGCCTTTGTTATAAATAATAATTCGATTTTATTCGGCCATATTGTGATAAACCGCTTGCACGTCATCGTCTTCCTCTAATTTGTCAATCAGTTTTAAAACATCGGCAGCTTGTTCTTCTGTAACCTCGTGGTGCGATAAAGCAATACGCTCTAATTTTGAACTTTTTAACTCAATGCCTTTTTCTTCTAATGCTTTTTGTAAAGAACCAAAGTTTTCGAAAGCAGCTTGAGCAACAGCAATATCATTTCCTTCTTCATCGGCTTCAACGTATAATTCTTCCAAACCAGCATCGATTAATTCAAATTCTAATTCTTCCAAATCTAAGCCCTCTGCAGGCACAAACCTGAAAATAGATTTACGGTTAAAAATAAAATCAAGCGAGCCTGTTTTACCTAAAGAACCATCCGTTTTATTGAAGTAACTACGTACGTTAGCTACTGTACGGTTGGTGTTATCGGTAGCTGTTTCAATCAATACAGCAACACCATGCGGTGCGTAACCTTCGTAAACAATTTCCTCATAGTTAGCCATCGATTTATCAGAAGCACGTTTAATTGCTGCTTCTACCCTATCTTTTGGCATATTTACAGCTTTTGCATTTTGCATGGCCGTACGTAAGCGAGAGTTGGTTTCTGGATGAGGCCCAGATTCCTTAACTGCCATCACGATATCTTTACCAATACGCGTAAATTGAACGGCCATTTTGGCCCAACGCTTAAATTTTCTTTCTTTTCTAAATTCGAATGCTCTTCCCATTTTTAGTATCAAGTATTTAGTATCAAGTATCAAGACATTGGTCTAGGATTTACTATCAACCTTATTTATTTTTTATTTTGCTTTGGTCTCTCAGCTTTTACTTTTTGCTTCAGGCTTTTAGCTTTTCTTTAAATTATTTAACATATCAATTGTAAGTTTCGATAAATCGAACTCAGGTTTCCAGTTCCAATCTTTTGTAGCATAACTATCATCAATAGAACGAGGCCAGCTATCTGCAATTTGCTGACGAGGATCTTTATCGCCGTAAGTTAATTTAAAATCAGGAATATGTTTCCTGATTTCTGCAGCTAAAATTTCTGGCGTAAAACTTACACCACCAAAATTATAACTGCTACGAACCGAAATCTGATCAGCCGGGGCATCCATTAATTCAATTGTTCCTCTAATGGCATCATCCATGTACATCATTGGCAACTCAGAGCTTGCATTTAAAAAACTCTGGTAACTACCTTTTTTTAATGCATCGTGAAAAATATGAATGGCGTAATCTGTTGTTCCGCCACCTGGAGCAGCCTTCCAACTAATTAAACCTGGGTAACGAATACTTCTTACATCCAAGCCATATTTTTGATGATAATATTCGCACCATCTTTCTCCTGCTAATTTGCTAATTCCGTAAACGGTATTTGGATCCATGGTGCAATATTGCGGCGTATTATCTTTTGGCGAATTTGGACCAAAAACGGCAATAGAACTTGGCCAATAAACTTTTGCTGTTTTATACTCAAGTGCTAAATCCAAAACGTTTAATAATCCGTTCATATTTAAATCCCAGGCAAGTTTAGGGTTTTGTTCGCCAGTTGCCGATAACAAAGCCGCTAGTAAATAAACTTGTGTAGGCTTATATTTATGAAAAATGCCTTTAATCATTTCCTTATCGAGTACATTAACGAACTCAAAAGGTGCGGAGTTTTTGATATCATAGTCGGGTCTGCGAATATCGCAGGCAACAACATGATCATCACCATAAATTTTACGTAACATGGTAACCAATTCAGTACCAATTTGTCCGTTTGAGCCTAAAACAACTATATTTTCTTGCATATTTTTTGTAGAGATTGAGCAAAGGTAAAAAAATGAGATAAAAGGGCTGTAAAATATTTAAACTAAGTGAATAGCTTTAAAAAGTATAAACCATAATAACACACTTCAATAGTATTTATGCGCTTGCAAATTGAAGCTAAAAGAAATTAATTATTACATTTACTTCTATTCCAAATATAAATATGGGTTCCATTCAGCCAGAAGAATCTCTTGATTTAATTAATCGCCTAAAATTGGGTGATGCGGCTGCGTATGAAAAAATTTATAACGGTTTTAGTAAGGAACTACTAGCGCTTGCTTACAAAAAAACGAGTGATAAAGTTATTGCCCAGGAACTGGTTCAAAATATCTTCATATCCCTTTGGGAAAAAAGAGCGACTGCAGATATAAAAGATTTACGTAATTACCTTTTTGGTTCGTTAAAATTTGGTGTTATCAATCATATCCGTTCGGAAGTAGTTGCAAACCGATATATTGAATATGAACAGATTACTTATAGAACTAACTCAGAAGATACATCGAGTATGGTAGGCTTAAAGGATTTATCAGAAATTATTGAGAAAAGCCTAAATTCTTTACCCGAAAAAACTCAAGAGGTTTTTAGATTAAGTCGATATAATCATCAATCTACTAAAGATATTTCTAACGGTTTAAACATATCAGAAAAAGCTGTAGAGTATCACATTACGCGTTCCCTAAAACGCATAAAGGAATATCTTAAAAATTTTTACATATTTTTCCTACTGTAAATCAATTAATTACAATTATTTCAAAACAATTAACACTTTAGCTTTAGGGTATCACCTCAGTTAGGTTACTTGTATATATTAACCAAATATTTCTTTTATGAACAAACAATCGTTTTACGATTTACTTACCCGATACGAATCTGGAAATTGTACTGAAAGTGAAAAACTTTGGCTTGACCAATGGTATGGTTTATTAGGAGATAAAAATATTAGCAATCTTTCTTCAGCTGAATTAGATGAAATGAAAGATAATGCTTGGTTAAAATTAAAACAGAATACTCAACAGCCCAAAAAACGAAACACTTTAAAATTAATTTGGGTAAAAACTGCAATTGCAGCATCTGTAATTATAGCTTTTATTATTTCTGGAATTTATGTTTTCAGCGATCATGCCGAAAGTTCATTTATGAATGATAATAGCGATTTAACCTTAATCTCTAAAACTAACGAAACATCAAAACCAATAATTATTTCTTTAAACGATAATAGTGAAGTTACGCTTCAGCCGAAATCGAATATTATTTATCCAAAAGTTTTTGCAGCTAATAATCGTAAAGTTTACTTAAAGGGTGATGCTTTCTTTTCGATAACTAAGAATGCTAAAAGACCTTTTTATGTTTATAACAATAAATTAATTGTTAGAGTTTTAGGCACAAGCTTTTTCGTAAAACAATCGTTAGAAAACTTGCCTGCAGAAGTTGCAGTTAGAACTGGTAAAGTGCAGGTTAATGAAAATACTTGCAACGATATTATTAATTTGCCTGGAGAGAAAATAGCAATTCCTGTTTTGCTAACACCAAATCAGAAAGGCTTATTTAAAGCGCATAATATAAAAACCACTTTGGTTGAAAAACCAATTCCTTTAGCCGAAGCTTATAATATAAAAAACAGCATCAATTATAACTTCAAGGAAGAAAATTTAAAAGCCATTTTTAAAACCCTTACAGATGCGTATGGCATTGAGATAAAATCTTATAATGAGGAGATTTTAGCTTATACGTTTACAGGTGACCTAAGCAAAAAAGGACTTTATGAGCAACTAGACCTGCTTTGTGGTTCAATATCGAGCAAATACCAAATAGAAGGAACCAGCATTGTGGTTTCAAACAAAAACTAACCAAACATATAAAATTATGAAGATAGAAATGATATCAAACAGCCCATAATCTCGGCTCAACTTCCATAATATATTCTTAAAAAACAAAGCCGACAATGTGGGGCATTGCCGGCGAGTTAAATACATCTGAATGTATCTATGGTATTTCCATGTCCAATAAATCCAATCATTTAATGAACAATAACCAAATTTATGAAAAAAAATCAACTTATTTCGCTGGCAATTTATGCAATGAGAGTTTCGATTTACCAATTACTTGCAATAACTATTTTTACTTGTTCTGCGTTCGCTAAAAATGCAGATGCTCAAGACTTTCTTAACAAACAAATTTCAATTAAAGCCGATCAAACGGATATTAAAACTATTATAGAGAAAACGGAGTTTCTTGCAAAAGTTAAATTCGTTTATAGTCCTCAATTAATCAATTCTGATAGAAAAGTTTCTATCAACGTTGTAAATCAAAAATTAAAATACTTTCTTGAGAATTCGCTAAAACGTTATGACGTGGGATATAGGATAGTTAAAGATCAGATTTTGCTCTATTCTATTCCCGCTAATAACAACTTAGAAATTCTAAAAGCTTTTGAAGGTGTTGTAACAGGTAAAGTTACCGATGGAAAAGGCAATCCACTTCCTGGCGTATCTGTATCAGTGAAAGGCAAAACTATAGGCACAACTACTGATGAGAACGGTTCATTTTCATTGAAAGGCCTAACGGTAGATAGTCGCATATTAGTTGTAAGATATGTTGGCTTTATTTCTAAAGAAGTAAACTTATCTCCAGGCAATGCAGACGAGAACTTAACAATTAGCCTATCAGAAGATAATCTTCAGTTAGAAAGTGTAATGGTTACAGGCGGTAATCCGAAGAAGAAATTAGAAAGTAGTGTTGCATTAACTTCAGTAAGCAGCAAAGATATTACCAACAGAGCACCTTTAAACAGTACCGATTTATTAAAAGCAATACCAGGCTTAACTGTAGAAAGTACAGGTGGTGATGGTCCGGGTAATGTTTGGGTAAGAGGGTTTCCTCAAGCAGGTGGCTACATTTTCTTAGGTATTCAAGAAGATGGATTACCATTACTTCCAACAGGATTTAACACTACACCATCAGTAGATCAATATTATAAAACGGATTTAACAATCCAAAACATCGAAGCCATTAGAGGTGGTAATGCTTCAATTATTCAGGCAAATACACCTGGAGCGGTAGTTAACAATCTAAGTTATGTTGGCGCTGATAAACAATATGGTCAGGTTAAATTTACAACTGGTTTTTCTCAAGGCTTATATCGTTTCGATGGAAATACTGGAGGCAAAATCAGTGATAATGTAAAATATAACATTGGTGGTTTTTACCGCACAGATAATGGTGTAGTTGATCAAGGTTTTAATCCTGCTAACCGCGGAGGACAAATTAAAGGTAACATGACTTTTAATTTCAAAAACAATAAAGGTTTCATTCGTGTGTATGGTAAATACTTAAATGATAAGGTTCAGTTTCTGTTAACCAGTTATTATCCTTATGATGGAACTGGAAAACCAACAACTTACCGCGATTATAATATTGCTACCCAATCTATTGTTCCAGTTCAAACGGAATGGAGTTACAACGACCCGGCAAATGGCATGCACAATTTTAGCCTAACTGATGGTATGCATACTAAATTGGGTTCGGGTGGTTTCCAGTTTAATTACTTAACCGATGGTGGATGGCAAATCGTAAACAACTTCCGATACCAAAATACGCATACCAATGTTACTTACACAGCACCTGGAGGAATTGCGGCTAGAACAGCAACAACACCATATTATTTACCAGGCGGTACAGTTTCTCCTTTTGTAGCTGGAGATCAAGTAATTACATCAAACGCACAAGGACAATTCAATACTGATGTTCAAATTATTGATTACTTAGATTTAAAGAAAACTATAAAAAATCATAGCTTAAACATCGGAGGTGGGATACATCAATATAATCGCGATGATTTACGTTATGCTTTTAGATCATTTACAGAATTCAAAGAACATCCAAGTATTATTTTACAATCTCCTACTGCTTTAGAAAGAACAATTACAACCAAAAACACATTCATTGGCGATACTAGAACATTATCTGTTTACGCAGGAGATGAAATTAAATTATCAGATAAATGGCGTGTAGATATTGGCGCCAGAATTGACAACCAAAATGTGCAAGGTGACAGACCTTACTATGCATTAAATGCTGATGGTACGGTTAATATTAGAGCAGCCGCTTCTCCAACTATTTTAGGTTATACCAGCTACGATGAAACATTAACTAACTGGGCTGCATCAATTGGTGCTAATTACAAAATCAGTTCAACATCGAGCGTATTTGCCAGAGCAACGAAAGCTTACAATGCACCAAACATTGGCGATTATAATGCATCGGCATATAATGGTGCTAACATTAAAAAACGCCCAGTTTACTTAGGTGAAGTTGGTTTTAAATATGCTAAAAACAACTTAGCAATTTTCGCATCGGGAAGTTATTCAGCAATTAAAAATGTATCGTTAAGCATTAATGTACCTACAGCAGCAGCTGGCCAACAGGCTTTGGTAGCCTTCGGTTCTACCCGTACATTTAGTGCTGAATACGAAATTTCATACAAAATCGCTAAACCATTAAGTTTACGTTTTACGGGAACTTTACAAGATTCGAAATACACCGATTACGAAGCTAATACAAGTGGAAACGCAGCTGTTGCGGCAGAATTTGGTAACCGTGTTTACAGCTTTACTGGAAATAGAACTGAGCGTGTACCTGTTTTAAATACAGAACTAGGTGCAAACTACGATTACAAAAACTTTAATTTATATGTTGCAGCTAATTACGTAGGATCACGTTATACTTCACCAAGCGATAGTTACAAATTACCTTCTTACGTGGTAATGAAAGCAGGTGCAGGTTATAACTTCACTAAAAAATTAGCATTAAGAGTTTGGGCAGACAACTTGTTAGATGCAAAAGTGTTAACCGAAGGCGATGTTCGCGGAGATCAATTTAGAGACTTCGCAAATGTAGCTCCAGGTCAATTAATGATAGGCAGAACTTTACTACAACGTACTTTCTGGGGATCATTAGCTTATTCATTTTAACAATTAAAGCCGGGGTTTATGCTCCGGCTTTTTAATTAAAACATTTCATTATGACAGACAGAAGAGCATTTTTACAAAAAGCAGGCTTGGCCGCAGCAGCAGCTTATTTAAGTCCATCGTTTATTTCATCAGCGTTAGCAAATCCAGCAAAAATTTCGAAAATAGGCATTGGCCTTTTCACATTAAGAGATCAATTAGCAGCCGATGTGAATGCGACAATCCAAAAAGTGGCAAGTATTGGCTACAACCAGGTAGAAACTTATTACGGCTACCCGGGCAAATACGAAGTGAAAGGTTTTTGGGGTTTAGAAGCAAAAGACTTTTCCAAACTACTTAAAAACAATAATCTCACTACACCGAGCGGCCATTATAATGTTTCCGATTTCTTATCGGGAAAGGGTGATACCGTTCTAAAATCGCACATTGAAACGGCCGCAAGTGTTGGACAGAAATACTTTGTTATTCCTGCATTGCCAACTGAGGTTAGAAGTAATGGAACTTTAGATGATTATAAAAGAATGGCAGGTTTATTTAATCAGGCAGCAGAGTTATGCAAAAAATCTGGTTTAAAATTAGCTTACCATAACCACAACTTCGAGTATAAAGATCAAGGAAATGGTGCAACAGGTTATAATATTCTTTTAAATGAAACTGATGCAAAACTGGTCAGTTTTGAATTAGATATTTTCTGGGCTGTAAATGCAGGCTTAAATCCAGTTGAAATGTTTAAGAAAAATCCAGGTCGCTATAGCATGTTTCATGTTAAAGATATGGATAAAACAGACAAAGCAGTTTTTGCAGAAGTTGGTTCTGGTCAAATAGATTTCAAGAGCATTTTTAAGGCTTCGAAAACAGCAGGTTTAGATTATATTTTTGCAGAACAAGATTTAGTTAAAAAAGACGTTTATCAAAGTATTACAGAGAGCTACAAATACATTAAAACTAACCTAATATAAAGCCAATTACTTGAAGCCAAGGCGATGGTTATTCAAATATAAATTTAAAGCTTACCAGTAAAAATACTTGAAAGAATTTAAATTTTATCAGGTTTAAAAAAACGTTTTAGTAAACTGGAAATGAGCATTAAAGATTATTATTTAGAATAATTCCACCAAGTAACAATCACATTGCATAGTGTTATTTATACACTGTTGATTTAATATTTACCGCAGATTTTTCTAATATTACTAATTCAATATATTATAACCAAAATATATAAAATACACAAAGACGATGCATAGAAGAGAAGCACTAAAAAATGTTGCATTCTTGCTGGGCGGAGCAATCTCAGCGAGTACAATGGGCGTTTTATTTGAAAGTTTTACGCTCCCAGAAAACGAAAAAAACTTCGTATCATTCTCTCTGCAGGATGAAAAGATTTTTGCCGAATTTGCTGATATTATTGTTCCGACTACCAAATCGTCTGCTGGTGCAAAAGCTGCAGGTTTAGGCAAGTTTATTCCAATGATGATGCAAGATTGTTATCCTAAGGAAATGCAAACCTCATTTGCTAAAGGTTTCAAAGCGCTTCAGGCTAAATCACTGGCAGATTTCAAGAAAAGTTATGTAACCTTAACTACCGCCGAACGAACTAAACTAATGGTCGATTTAAGAACGATGTCTTTAGCTCAGAAAGAAACTAAATCAGAAGAAAACAAAGATTTGGTATATTTCTTTATTACCGCCAGAGATTTAACTTTACTAGGCTACTACTCTTCGGAAATTGGTTGTACCAAAGCCCGCGAATATGTTCTTATACCAGGAAGATATGACGGCAATGCGCCTTTAAAACCAGGCCAAAAATCTTGGGCAACTTAATTTCTAAACCTCAACTACAAAACATCATGAATTTAAATACAAATTTAAAAGCAGAAAATACTTACGATGCTATAGTTATAGGCTCGGGTATTAGTGGCGGCTGGGCTGCAAAAGAATTAACAGAGAAGGGCTTACGCGTTCTAATGCTCGAAAGAGGCATGAACATTGAGCATATTACAGGTTACGAAACTGCTATGAAAAATCCTTGGGATTTTAAACATGCAGGTAAGTTAACTGAAGAGCAAAAACGTACGCATCCTGTTCAAAAGAGAGATTATCCGTATAGCGAAGCGAACGAAAAATGGTGGGTTAACGATTTAGAATGCCCGTATACCGAAGATAAACGTTTCGATTGGTATCGTGGTTTTCACGTTGGAGGTAAATCTTTAATGTGGGGTCGTCAGAGTTACCGATTAAGCGATCACAATTTCGAAGATAATGCAAAGGACGGACATGGTTCTGATTGGCCTGTACGTTATGCAGAACTTTCACCATGGTATGATTATGCAGAGCGATTTGCAGGCATCAGTGGTTCTAAAGAAAACTGGTCGACTTGTCCTGATGGAGAGTTTTTACCTCCAATGGATTTAAATATTGTAGAAAAATCAGTAAAAGCTCGAATTGAAGAGCACTATAAAAGAGAGCGTATTATGATGATTGGCCGTGTTGCCAATTTAACGGTACCTCATAAAGGTCGTGGTAATTGCCAGTACCGTAACTTGTGTAGCCGTGGTTGCCCTTTTGGAGCATATTTCAGCACACAATCTTCTACCCTACCAGCTGCAATGGCAACTAAACGCCTAACAGTAAGACCGTACTCTATCGTAAATCATATTATCTACGATAAGGATACTAAGAAAGCTAAAGGTGTAATGGTAATTGATGCGGAAACAAACAAAACGATGGAATTCTATGCGAAAATTGTTTTCGTAAACGGTTCTACTTTAGGTTCTACATTCATTTTATTAAACTCAACTTCAGAAGCGCATCCAAATGGATTAGGTAATGGAAGCGGCCAGTTAGGACATAACTTAATGGATCACCATTTCCGTTGTGGAGCATCAGGCGATGCCGAAGGTTTTGATGATAAATACACTTATGGCCGCCGTGCCAATGGTATTTACGTTCCTAGATATCAAAATATAGGTAACGATAAACGTGATTACTTGCGTGGCTTTGGTTATCAGGGTGGCGCAAGCAGATCGAATTGGCAGAATGATGTTGCTGAGTTATCATTTGGTTCTGGCTTAAAAGAAAAAATGACTAAACCAGGTAAATGGAGTATGGGCCTAGGCGGTTTTGGAGAAATGTTACCTTACTACGAAAACAAAGTTTACATCGATAAAACCAAAAAAGATAAGTGGGGACAGCCTGTATTAGCAATTGATTGCGAATACAAAGAGAACGAGAAAAAAATGCGTGTAGATATGATGAATGATGCTGCTGAAATGTTAGAAAAAGCAGGTATGAAAAACATCAAAACTTACGATAATGGTTGCTATCCTGGTATGGCTATCCACGAAATGGGAACTGCAAGAATGGGTAACGACCCTAAAACTTCTGTTCTTAATAAATGGAATCAAATGCACGAAGTTAACAACGTATTCGTAACAGACGGTGCTTGTATGCCTTCTATCGCATGTCAAAATCCATCATTAACATTTATGGCTTTAACCGCCCGTGCTGCAGATTATGCAGTAAAAGAATTAAAGAAAAATAATATTTAAATAAAAGGTTAAGCTAAAAGGTTTAAGGTGAAAGGTTACAACCCTTCCGCCTTAAACCTTTTAGTATATATCCTCTAATCGATATGCAAAGAAAACTAAGAATGGGCATGATAGGTGGCGGTAAAGACGCCTTTATCGGTGCTGTACATCGCCTTGCGGCAAACATGGATGGTTTAATCGAATTATCTGCGGGTGCTTTAAGTGTAAATCCGGAAGTTGGATATGAATCTGGGAAACTTCTATTCCTTCCAGATAACAGAATATACAAAAATTACGAAGAAATGTTGAAGGCAGAAAGTGAATTACCTGCCAACGAAAGAATAGATTTCGTAACCATCGTTACTCCAAATTTTGCTCACTTTGCGCCTGCAATGTTAGCGCTCGAACTTGGTTTTAATGTTGTTATCGAAAAACCAATGACTTTAACCTTAGAAGAAGCTAAACAGCTTAAAGCTAAAGTAGAAGAAACAGGTTTAACCCTTTGCTTAACGCATACCTATTCAGGTTACCCGATGGTTAAGCAAGCTAAACAAATGATTAGCGAAGGCGCTTTGGGTGCTGTAAGAAAAATTATAGTAGAATACCCGCAAGGCTGGTTAAGCACACTTTCTGAAAGAGAAGGCAATGCTCAGGCGGCTTGGCGTACAGATCCCTCTAAAACTGGTAAAAGTGGAAGTATGGGCGATATCGGTACTCATGCAGCTCACCTTGCCGAATATATTTCAGGTTTAAAAATTGAAAAAATTTGTGCTGATTTAAGCATTGTAGTTCCTGGAAGAGCAATTGATGATGATGGAAATGTCCTTCTTAAATTCGATAATGGCTCAAATGGCGTATTGATTGCATCGCAAGTTGCAGCAGGCGAAGAAAATGCTTTAAAAATCAAAATTTATGGCGAAAAAGGCGGTATGGAATGGCATCAAATGGAACCAAATACATTAATTGTAAAATGGAGCAACGAACCTGCTCAAATTTACAGAACTGGAAACGGCTACATGGGTAGTTTTGCGAAACACAATACTCGTACACCAGGAGGCCATCCCGAAGGTTATTTGGAGGCTTTCGCAAATATTTACAAAAATTTTGCTTTAACAGTTGATGCTAAGCTGAATAACCAAAAACCAACTGCAGAAATGCTTGATTTTCCAAATGCTGAAGATGGGATTCGTGGAATGGCGTTCATCGAGAATGCGGTAAACTCAAGTAATTCTGATCAAAAATGGTGGGACTATAAAATTTAATCAACAATGACAACGATAAAAGGACCAGCGGTATTTTTAGCACAATTTATTAGCGATGAAGCGCCATTTAACTCTTTAGATAGCATTTGTGAATGGGCAAAAGGCTTAGGCTTTAAAGGGATCCAAATGCCAACGCTTGATAGCCGTTTTATTGATTTACAAAAAGCAGCGGAAAGTAAAACTTATGCTGATGAGTTAAAAGGCAAAATTGCATCATACGGATTAGAGATTACAGAACTTTCTACTCACCTACAAGGTCAGCTGGTTGCAGTTCATCCTGCTTATGACGATTTATTTGATGCTTTTGCACCAAAGGAAGTTCATAAAAACCCGAAAGCAAGAACCGAATGGGCTGTACAACAAATGAAGTATGCAGCTAAAGCTTCTCAAAATTTAGGCTTAAATGCGCATGCTACTTTTAGTGGCTCGCTATTGTGGCAATACTTTCATCCATGGCCGCAACGGCCTGCTGGATTAGTTGAGGAAGGTTTTGCAGAATTGGCGAAACGCTGGACACCAATTCTAAATGAATTCGATAATTGCGGTGTAGATGTTTGCTACGAAATTCATCCGGGTGAGGATTTATTTGATGGCGAAACCTACGAAATGTTTTTAGCTGCAGTAAACAACCATCCTCGGGCATGCTTATTGTACGATCCATCGCACTTTGTATTACAGCAATTAGATTATATTCAGTATATCGACATTTATCACGAAAGGATTAAAGCCTTTCATGTTAAGGATGCAGAATTTAATCCAACTGGTAAGCAAGGTACATTTGGAGGTTACCAGAGTTGGGCAAATCGTGCAGGCAGATATCGTTCTCCAGGAGATGGCCAAGTTGACTTTAAAACCATTTTTAGTAAATTAGCTCAATACGACTTTAAAGGTTGGGCTGTTATGGAATGGGAATGCTGCATTAAAAACCAAGAAGATGGAGCAAGAGAAGGTGCAGAATTTATTAAGAAAAACATCATCAATGTAACAGATAAAGCCTTTGATGATTTTGCTGCATCGGGAAGCGATGCTGCTTTTAATAAGAGAATATTAGGATTATAATACAATAACAAAACACAAATACACACACACATGAAAAAAACATTTTTAATTTTAGGCGCTGTAGTCATTTTTATGGCGTCATTTTCGAAAGCCGATTTAGAGAAAGAGAAAGTTGTTACAGCAACTGCAACTACAAGTAGCCATGCATTTTATCAAATATCTGCAGGTGAAAAATTAATTAACAAATCAGATTGTTTAGGATGCCACAACAAAACCAATAAAATCATTGGTCCTGCCTATGTAGAGGTTGCTAAAAAATACCCTAACAACGAAAAAAACATTAATTATTTAGCTGATAAAATTATTAAAGGCGGAACAGGTGTTTGGGGCACAATGCCAATGACTGCACATGCCACTTTGAAAAAAGAAGATGCTAAGTTAATGGCAAAATATATTTTATCGTTAAAAAAATAAATCAGAGTAACATCTAAACCTTATCTAATAATGAAAACAGAGCAAGAAAATAAAAATGCGAGTAACCGCCGTGATTTTATTAAAACCAGCGCTATTGCTGCCGCTGCATTTATGATAGTTCCTCGCCATGTACTTGGTGGAAAAGGATTTTTAGCACCAAGTGATCGCTTGCTTGTTGCCAGTATTGGTGTAGGTGGTAAAGGAGAAAGTGATGTAGCAATGTTTGCTAAAAGCGGCAAAGCAGATATAGCTTTCTTGTGCGATGTTGACGATCGAAGAGCTGCTAAGAGTGTTAAAGCTTTCCCAAAAGCTAAATATTATAAAGATTGGAGAGAAATGTTGGATAAGGAACATAAAAATTTCGATGCCGTTTCTGTTTCAACACCTGATCATAACCATGCGATTCAAACTTTGGCAGCAATGCAGTTGGGGAAACACGTTTATGTTCAAAAACCATTAACTCACGATATTTATGAGGCCAGAATTTTAACTCAGGCGGCAAAAAAATATAAAGTGGTAACTCAAATGGGTAATCAAGGTGCATCGAATGATGGAGCCCGTCAAATGAAAGAATGGTATGAAGCTGGTTTAATTGGCGATGTACACACCGTTTATGCGTGGACTAATCGTCCAGTTTGGCCACAAGGTATTCCCTGGCCAACAACAAAGGCCGAAATTCCGAAAGAATTAGATTGGAATTTGTGGTTAGGTACAGCTCCAGAAAAAGATTTCGTTGATAAATTGGTTCCTTTTAACTGGCGTGGATGGTGGGATTATGGAACAGGTGCTTTAGGCGATATGGGATGTCATTTAATTGAAGCTCCGTTTAGTGTATTAAACTTAAAATATGCTAAAGAGGTAGAAGCAAGTGTTGGCTCTGTATATGTTGATGAATTTAAACGTGGCTACTTCCCAGAAAGTTGCCCGCCATCAAGCCATGTAACTTTGAAATTCCCTAAAACCAACAAAACCAAAGGCGATGTAACTATGCACTGGATGGATGGTGGCATTCAGCCAGAACGCCCTGAAGAATTAGAAGCTAACGAAACTTTTGGCGATGGGGGTAATGGAACTTTATTTATCGGAACAAAAGGCAAAATGATGGCCGAAACTTATAGCGCTAACCCAAAACTTTTACCATTAAGCAGAAATAAAGACATTAAAGTTCCTGAAAAATATGCTCGTGTAAAAGATGGCGCTAATGGCCATTACGCACAATGGGTAGATGCTGCAATTGCAGGTTATGGAAAGCAAGAAGTGAGCTCTCCGTTCGAAATCGCTGGTCCGTTAACCGAAGCTTTATTAATGGCTAACCTTGCAATTAGAAGTTTCGATATTCAAAAAACGGTTAATGGTAAGGTTACTTACCCAGGTAGGTACACAAAAATGCTTTGGGATAATGATAACATGAAAGTAACCAACTTTGATGAAGCAAACCAGTTCGTAAAACGCGAATATCGTAAAGGCTGGAATAATTTAACTCTTTAATTAAAATCAAACCTCATAGGCTTAAAAACTGTGAGGTTTATTTACAAAATCATAATGAAAAAATACATCCTTTCTGCCTGTATTTTACTAGCAGTTACTCAAATATCACAAGCCCAAAAAGGATTTAAACCCTTATTTGATGGTAAAACGACTACAGGTTGGCATACCTACAATAAAACTACAGTTGGTAGTGCATGGCAAGTTCAAGATGGTGCACTTCATTTTGATTTAGCTGCAAAGGGCAAAGATGGCGGTGGCGATTTGGTTACCGATAAAGAATATGGCAATTTCCACTTAAAATACGATTGGAAAGTTGCACCAAAAGCAAATAGCGGATTAATTTTCTATGTGCATGAAGCCCCACAATATGGAGCTACTTATTCAACTGGCCTGGAAATGCAGGTTTTGGATAATGATGGTCATCCAGACGGAAAAATTACCAAACACCGTGCAGGAGATTTATACGATTTAGTAAAAAGTTCATCAGAACCTGTTAAACCAGTTGGCGAATGGAACAAGGCAGAAATCATCAGCAATAAAGGTAAATTAACATTAATTTTAAACGGTGTTACGGTTGTAAAAACTACCCTTTGGGATGATAACTGGAAAAAACTTATTGCAGGAAGTAAATTTGCAACCTGGAAAGACTGGGGAACTTTTAAAACTGGAAAAATTGCCTTACAAGACCATGGCGACGAAGTTTGGTACAAAAACATTTCAATTAAAGAACTATAAAATATGGATGATGTAAGAGGAGAAATGTGTAATGTGAATTACAAAATCCTCTTAACCGTTATACATCATCCACCTTACATCCTACATTTTACATATAACCAAATAAACTAATGAATAGCACAACTCGCTTTAAACTCTCTTTCATGATGTTCCTTGAATTTTTCATCTGGGGCGCATGGTTTGTAACACTGGGAACTTTCCTTGCTAACAACTTAAAAGCTTCTGGTTCTGAAACTGGAGCTGTATTCTCAACGCAATCGTGGGGAGCAATTATTGCACCTTTTATTGTTGGCTTAATTGCAGATCGATATTTCAATGCAGAAAGAATTTTAGGTGTTTTACACATTGTTGGCGCAATTTTAATGTACCAAATGTATAACGCAACTGATGTAAGTGTGTTTTACCCTTATGTTTTAGGTTATATGATTTTGTTTATGCCAACACTGGCATTGGTAAATTCGGTTTCGTTTAACCAAATGAAAGACCCAGAGAAAGAATTCGCAAACATTAGAGTTTTTGGCACTATAGGTTGGATTATCGCAGGTTTATTAATCAGTTTTGTTTTTCATTGGGATTCTCCAGAAGGAATTCAATCTGGTTTATTGAAAAATACATTCTTAATGGCTGGAATAGTATCTCTTGTTTTAGGTTTGTTTAGCTTTACATTACCAGCTACTCCTCCAAAAGTTTCAGAAGGTGGTGTAAAAGTTAAAGATATTTTAGGTTTAGATGCATTAAAATTACTTAAGGATAAAAACTTTGCAATTTTCTTCATTTCATCTATTTTAATCTGTATTCCATTGGCATTTTATTATCAAAATGCAGGGCTATTCCTGGCTGATATAAAAGTTTCTAATCCAACAGGTAAAATGGCAATAGGTCAGGTTTCTGAGGCCTTGTTTTTACTGGCAATTCCAGTTTTCTTCTCTAAATATGGATTTAAGAAAACTATTCTTGTTGGTATGTTGGCTTGGGCTTTACGATATGTGCTTTTTGCTTACGGAAATGCAGATAATTTAAGCTTTATGTTAATCATCGGAATTGCACTTCACGGCGTATGTTACGATTTCTTTTTCGTTTCTGGCCAGATTTACACAAACTCGAAAGCTGGCGAACAAGTTAAAAGCGCTGCACAAGGTATTATAACATTAGCTACCTACGGTGTTGGCATGCTTATTGGTTTTATGGTTGCAGGACAAATTACAGATATGTATAAATCTGGAGATATGACTGATTGGAAAATGGTTTGGATTATCCCGGCAGGAATTGCTGCTGTTGTTTTCTTACTTTTTGCATTACTATTTAACGATAAAACTAAATCCGAAGTTGAAGCTAAAACAGCATAATTCTAATTAAAAAATAAAATACTTACTAAGCAGGCTCATAAAGAGCCTGCTTAGTTGTTAAAACAAAAAATATGTTAAACAGAAGAAAATTTTTAATTAATAGCAGTATGGCAACAGCGGCTGCTTTTTTAATTCCATCGTTTGCTTTTGCAGCTGATGAAAAAGTAGTTGGTTTACAGTTGTATTCTCTTCGCGATTCTCTTCCGAAAGATGTTAAGGGTGTTATAGAAAAAGTTGCTCAGGCAGGCTTTAAAGAAGTAGAAACTTATGGTTTTTCAGTTAAAGATCAATTCTGGGGATTAACTCCTCAAGAATTCAAAAGTATTTTAGATGCTAACGGTTTAAAAGCAGTTAGCGGACATTACAGTTTAGGAAGCTATTTGGTTGATGACAATACGGATGAATTGAAAGCTGCCATTGCTGCTGCAAAAGTTTTGGGTAGTGAATATGTAACCATTCCTTGGTTGGATCAGGGCATCAGAAAAAATGCTGATGATTATAAAAAACTGGCCATCAAAATTAATAAAGCTGGCCAAATGTGTAAAGATGCGGGAATAAGACTGGCTTATCACAACCACAATTTCGAATTTGATAAACAAGGCGATAGTAATGGTTATGAAATTTTATTGACAGGAACAGATAAAAGCTTGGTTGATTTTGAATTAGATTTATACTGGGTAGTTCGTTCGGGAAGAGATCCAATAAAATTATTTAAAGAAAATCCAGGGCGTTTTACCATGTGGCATGTTAAGGATATGGATAAATCGAAAAAGGAATTAAATACGGAAGTTGGAAAGGGTTCGATTAATTTCAAATCAATTTTCGCTGCGGCAAAACTTTCTGGTATGAAACATTTCTTTGTTGAGCATGAAACTAATTATCAGCCAAACCCAATCGAATCGGTAAAGGCAAGTTGCGAATACATCAAAAAAGAATTGATTTAACCTAAAAATTTTTAACATGAACTCTAGAAGATCATTTATAAAACAAGCAGGATTAGCAGCCGGTGCAGCACTTTTAATTCCGTCGTTTGCTTTTGATAAAGTAACGAAAAACGTTGGTATTCAACTATATTCTTTACGCAAAGATTTACCTGGGGATGTGAAAGGCATAATTGCTAAAGTTGCAGAAGCTGGATATAAAGAGGTTGAAACCTATGGTTTCGCTAATGGCAAATTTTGGGGATTAACACCGAAAGAGTTTAAAACTTTATTGAAAGATAATGGATTGAAAGCTCCAAGCGGCCATTATGGTATGGATGAATTTAGCAAAACGGGTAAAACCGATAAGTTGAAAGCAGACATAGAATCATCTGCAGCAATTGGCGGAAAGTATTTTACAATAGCTGGTGCCCATGTAGATATGGATAAAGGTGTAGATGGCTTTAAAAAAGTAGCTGATGAATTTAATAAAGTTGCCGAACTTGCAAAAGCCTCTGGTTTAAAATTTGCTTACCACAACCACGATTTTGAATTTAAAAAATTGGGCGATACTACTGGCTATGATGTTTATCTAACTGAAACAGATAAAAATCTGGTAAATTTTGAGTTGGATTTATATTGGGCTGTTCGTTCAGGCAACGACCCTATTGCATTGTTCAAAAAATATCCAGGACGTTTTCCAATGTGGCACGTAAAGGATATGGATAAAGCTAAACCAGAATGGAATACCGAAATAGGAAAAGGTTCAATTGATTTCAAGTCTATTTTTGCTGAAGCAAAACTATCGGGCATGAAGCATTTCTTTGTTGAACACGAAACAAATTACAACCCCACTCCTATCGAATCAATAAAAACAAGTTACGATTATATCAAAGCAAACTTAATATAGTTAGATCTCCCACAGATTAAATGAGAATACATATTTAATCTGTGGGAGTATTTAATTCAACTTCGTAGCAATTACACAAGTATTTTTAAATCGTTTGGTGTTACCCTTTAAGTCAAAAACATCAAAAACCACTACATAAATACCCACCTTAGCAACATTCCCGCTATCAGCTAAACCATCCCAAATAATATTTCCGCTTGTTGCTATTGTTTGGTTCTTTAAAAGTTTCTTTATCAAAATGCCCTCATCCGAATAAATATTTATAGTTGCTAGGCTCGAGTTTTCTGCAAACTGATAATCCAAAGCTAAAACATCTTCAAATCCATCACCATCAGGAGAAAATGTTTTCGATCTTAAACTTACAACGTTTTCACTTCCTGTTAATTCCTGGGAGTTTTTATAAGTTGGTGTTGCAAAACCAACAGATGCTGCTGCCGATTTAAAATTATTAGGTTCATTTGTATCAACAGAAAATGAAACTCTTTCTATAGAAATTCCATCTTCATTTTGGATTAATGGATGATGGATTTTAGCATCGTAATTTAACCGATCAATCACCTCATTGCTACTCAAAAGAATTAAACTTCCCTTATCACTATTATAAGCAGGTAATGAGCTTACTTGAGTAAAATGATCTGGATTTAAAGCAAAATAATTTTGTTTAATGTTTGAAGTATTACTGGTAATTACCCAATAAGTTTTTGGATTTAAAAGAAAACTTTTGGTAGAAATCCATTTCAAATTTGCAATCGCTCCTTTCGAATCTACACTTGCAACTTGCAAATCTTTTAAATCTAAAGGCTGAGTAGAATTATTGTAAATCTCTATAAAATCGACACCATTAGGTTTAGGATTAAACAATACCTCTGAAATAAGAATATCTTTCTTTAATATTTTCTTAGCAATAAATAATGTTACATAGTTTGCTGAAGCAGCCAGTTGATTTCCAGCACAATCTGTAACATTATTTATCTCCGTAGTGCTTGTTACACCCCTTGATAATGAACTACCTAATTTTAAAGTTACTGATGAAAACTGAGGTGAAATTATTACTTCAGAAGGAATACCGATACCATTGTTTATCTTATAATTTTGAGCCTGAACAGCCGATAAGCTATCTAAAGCTTTTGAAAAATCAATTAAGATTGTCACACTATCAATAACTGTAGCATTAATAATTTTCGGAATTTCGGCACTTAATTGAGTACGGTAAATAGAATTTCTCTTCCCTGGCGTTCCGCCGCTGGCATCTAACGTTGCAGCCCAGTTCTGACTTCCTTTACATAAATTTTTTGCATCAATTAATTCAAGAGTAAAACCGCCTTTGGTTTTTAAATCATCTTTATACCAGCTATCATTATAACCTACTTTATCAATTAATAATCCTTTTTCATTGCTTAAGGTAAGTACATCTTTATCGTTATTCAAACTTGGCCAAGGCGCCAGTCCAATGGTTTTACCAAATGGTTTAAACTGATTTGTATCTGCGTTTGCGCACAATATAATATGCTCATTTGGTTTTATTGTATCTGATAGAAATGTGTAAGTTGACGTTTGGTCGGCATATTTCCATCCTCGTGTTAATATATATTCATTAGAAGTATTCCATAATTCTACAAACTCCTTTTGTGGCAAACCAGGACTTCCTGGAGGGTTTGCAAAAATTTCATTAATTACTACATCACCATAATTGGCTAAGTAAGGCTTGATATAGAAAAAATTAATTAAGGAGTTAGGAGCAATAACATTATCCTTTTTATCTTTTACATTATTAATCACCAATGAATAATTATCTGAAATTAAAGGATTTTGAAACGTTAACTTACAACTACTTTGATTGTAAACCACAGACTTTGGATTACTGAAACCATTTGATAGACTATAATTCAGCAAAGATGAGGCGGAAGTTTCATCAAGCTGTTCGGAGAACGTGACTTCCAAATTATGTCCATCGATAACTGAAATTGCCTTAATGGTTGGTGGTGTAATATCAGCTGCTAAATCCTTTACTTCAAAATCATCGAAAAAAAATAAAGTATTTCTTGATGCAGTGACATATCTACAATAAACACCTGAAAATGCAGACGTTGTAAAAGTTTTATCAGTAACTGAACCTTCTAAAGTGAAACTCTGCCCGCCGTTAACATCGGTAAATAAACTCCATAAACCATTTTCGTTTCTTGTTACTTTGATTTTTGCGGTTAAAACATTAGCATTTGCTCTACTTTCTTGTGCTCCTGTTATTATTCTGGTTGTAGAAGTTCCTGTTTGTCTATATAAATGGAAGCCGTCTGTAGAGCCTGTCTCACCAATTTGGACAAAATATCCTCTCAAAGCAGATTTTAAATCGGCATTATCAGATGTTAAATAAACACGAGCATAATTAGTTGTAGTAGGGTTAAAATTTAACCTAACATAAAACTCCCAACTTGCATTTAAACTAGCCGAATTTACTGTAGACAATGATAAAATCTGCGACGCAACTGGTGGTCCATTTGCTTGTAATTGCTTTTGAGCGTTTACCAAAAAATAATTGCCATCGCCCTGCCACACAGGATTTCTAGAAAAATCTGCGTCATCAAAGCGATCGGAAAACTGGGAAAATGCAATTTTAGAAAATAACAATAGGGATATAAGCAGAATTTTCTTCATATTTGGCTTATATCAAATGTTTAATAAATATAATAATTAAAAATTAAAATGAAAGTAGCAGTAGTAGGTGCAACCGGATTGGTTGGTACCGTAATGTTAAAAGTATTGGAGGAAAGAAATTTTCCCTTAACAGAGTTGATTCCCGTAGCATCAGAAAAGAGTGTTGGTAAGGAAATTACTTTTAAGGGTAAGAAGTTCCCAATCGTTAGCATGGATACTGCAATCGGAATGAGACCAGACATCGCTTTGTTCTCGGCAGGCGGAAATACTTCACTAGAACATGCGCCACGCTTTAAAGAAGCTGGGACAACAGTTATCGATAATTCTTCGGCCTGGAGAATGGATCCAGCTGTTAAATTAATTGTTCCAGAAGTAAATGCACACGAGCTTTCTATCGATAATAAAATTATTGCTAACCCGAACTGTTCTACTATACAAATGGTAGTGGTTTTGAAACCTTTGCATGATAAATACAAAATCAAACGCGTTGTTGTTTCTACCTATCAATCAGTTACCGGAACCGGTGTTAAAGCGGTAGAACAATTGATGAACGAACGTAAAGGCATTGACGGGCCAAAAGCGTATCCGTACGAAATCGACTTAAATGTTCTTCCTCATATTGATGTTTTCATGGATAATGGCTATACCAAAGAAGAAATGAAAATGGTTAAGGAAACGAACAAAATCATGAGCGATGACAGTATTAAAGTTACTGCTACTACCGTTCGTATTCCAGTTATGGGCGGTCACTCGGAGTCCGTTAACATCGAATTTGAAAACGATTTCGATTTAGCTGAAGTTCGCAGCATTTTAGAGAAATCGCCAGGCATTATCGTTGTTGATGATGTGGCTAATTTGAAATACCCAATGCCGAAAGATGCACACGAAAAAGATGAGGTTTTTGTTGGTCGCATTCGTAGAGATGAATCGGCTCCCAAAGCTTTAAACCTTTGGATTGTTGCCGATAATCTGCGTAAAGGGGCCGCAACAAATGCAGTTCAAATTGCAGAATATTTAATTCAGAAAGAATTAGTTTAAAAAAATTAAGCCTCCGATGAAAATCGGAGGCTTTTTTATGCGCTCTTCAATTATGAAAAATATTCCGATTGCATTAATATATTCCAGATTAATAATTGGTTTCCTTATTATTTTCATCAGTATTCTTCAGGTAAATCATTATCCAACCTACGCTATTTCATTGCTTTCTATTGGATTATTAACTGATATTTTTGATGGAATCATTGCCAGAAAGCTAAATATTTCTTCAGAAAAATTGAGGCGGCTGGATTCTAGCATCGATCAGATTTTCTTTATCTCTGTTGCTGTTGCCACTTATATTCAGTGTCCAGATTTTTTCAAAAATAATTTCATTAAGCTAGCCATTTTAACTGGCGCTGAAGTAATGATCTACTTAGTGAGTTACTTAAAGTTTAAAAAGGAGATTGCAACACATTCTATCGGCGCAAAAATTTGGACGATAATCTTATTTGCCACATTGATCGAAATCATCATTCATTGTGAATCAGTTGTATTATTTGAACTCTGCCTATGGGTAGGACTGATTACCAGACTGGAAATTTTAGCCATTGTTTTCACTTTAAAAAAATGGGCGAACGATGTACCAACAATTTACCATGCTGTAAAATTACGCCAAGGCAAAGAGATCAAACGCCACAAACTCTTTAATGGATAGTTTAAGCTACAGCAGATTTTATTTCAGATATTTTTTTGGAAAGCAATTTCAGTAGCTTTTAGGTAATATCAGCCCCGCTCCCGCTTCTGCCGATAGAAAAAATCGGCATCTCGCTTTGATCGGGTTTAAGTGGCTAAAATAGTAGTTCGAAACCGCGTAAACTAAACCCGACTGGCAGCGGTATCCTGATCTTTCCATCAGGATTTGGCAAAAGGCGGGGCTACATAAACATGAAACCCACAGGTTTTGCTTTCCAAATAAAAATAGTTACAATCCATTATTATTGGTCAGGGTTTTCAAATAATTTTATATTTGTTCATCATCAAAAGATAAATCTATGCGTTTAAAAATACCTTTGCTTTTCATATCGATTCTTGCAGGCAACATCGTTGGTGCTCAAAACAGAATTCAAAACCTCGAAAAAGCATTTAATAATTTACTGGCTGATGAACAGGCAAAACACGCCATTACCTCACTTTGTGTTTTGGATGCCAATACAGGAAAAGTTCTGTTTGCCAAGAACGAGCAGATTGGCTTGGCTACAGCATCAACTTTAAAAACGATTACTGCAGCAACAGCATTCAGTATTTTAGGTAAAGATTTTCAGTTTCAAACTACATTAGCTTATACTGGAAATATTACGCCTGATGGAACTTTAAAAGGAAATTTAATCATCGCTGGTAGTGGCGATCCAACTTTGGGTTCTCCACGTTACCAAAACAAAGAAAATGCAGTTTTAACACAATGGGTTGCCGCAATAAAAGCAGCTGGCATTAAAAAGATTGATGGTACCATTATTGGCGATGATCGTATTTTTGGAACGCAAACCACTCCAGAGGGTTGGGTTTGGCAAGATATCGGTAATTACTACGGTGCTGGAACTTCGGGTTTGGCATGGAGGGAAAATCAATTCGATATTTATTTAAAACCCGGAACAAGTACAGCTGATGAAGTTAAAATCATTAAAACCGTTCCTGAAACACCATATATTCAAATTGTAAATGAATTAAAAACAGGCAGTTCAGGAAGTGGCGATAGAAGTTATGCGTTTCTTCCTCCATACTCAAACGTGGCATATTTACGGGGCAGTTGGGGTATGGGAATTAGCAAAACAGGAATTTCTGTAGCGTTGCCCGACCCTGCTTTTGATTGTGCTTATCGTTTGCAAGATACTTTGAAAAGATTAGGCATTTCGACCAATCAACAAGCTACAACCACAAGGTTAATGGAATTGAATAAACAAGCAATCCCAGCGATTAATCAAAAAATAAGCACCATAAGCTCACCAACTTTGAGTGAAATTACTTATTGGTTTTTGAAGAAAAGCATTAATCTGTATGGAGAAACATTGCTAAAAACCATTGCCTTAAAATCTGGGAAAACAGCAACCACCTCAAAAGGTGCCGAAACGGAAATTAATTATTGGGCAGCAAAAGGAATCGACAAATCGGCTTTAAACATTATTGATGGCAGCGGGCTTTCGCCAGGCGATCGGGTAACCACATCGGCAATGGCCAGTATTTTATTTCAAATTCAAAAAGAAAATTGGTTCTCTGATTTTTATAAAGGGTTGCCAGAATATAACGGTATGAAAATTAAAAGTGGTACTATAAATGATGTTTCTGCCTTTGCTGGTTATCATACCGATGGCGCTGGGAATAAGTATGTGGTAGTAATTAACATTAATAATTATAGCGGAAGTGGAATCAACAAAAAACTTTTTAAGGTTTTAGATGAGTTGAAATAAGTTTTAGGCAACTCGAATATCGACTATGGCTATTTTGCGTTAACGATGGAAGCGGCATCCTTTTTGGCTGTAATGCGGAGCGTAGTCGAAGCACAGCCAAAAGATAGAGCGTACAGCGTGTTAAAACGCCTAAATCATCTTGCGGCATTTGTGCTTAACCTAAAGGCCTAACCTGAAGTTTAATTCCCGCTTCGGTTAGAACCGTTTTAACATCGTTCATTGCTTCAGTACGAACTTCGCCAGCAACTGATAAATCCGCAACCCATAACAATGTTCTAATACTAATTGCGTATTCGCCAAAATCTTGAATAATAATTACAGGCTTAGGTAATGATAAAACTCTTTCGTTTTTCGCCAATTTATCTCCTATTATTTTACGGGCAACCTCTATATCCGTTTCATAAGGTACGCTGATGTTAAATTCTATGCGTTTACTTCTGTCTTGCATGGTCCAGTTGATCAGATGCTGAGATAATAAATCGCCGTTTGGAACAATAATATCAGAACCTTCAGCACTATGAATTTTACTCGAGCGTACTCCAATTTCTTTAACTACACCCGATTTTGTTCCTATTTCGATCTGGTCGCCAATTTGTATCGGGCGCTCAAAGGCGATTATAACACCCGAAACCAAATTATTTACAATATTTTGTAAACCAAAACCAATACCAACACCCAATGCGCCAAGCATTATCGAAAGTTTATCAATAGGAATACCAGCGGCCGCCACGGCGATGAAGAAACCGATTGTCCAGATAGCCAATCGAATCAGTAACATCATGGAATTTAATCCACTTCTCTTACCACCAGAAACTGCTTTCTCATGGCCAAAAAAGAAACTGATGAAACTTGAAATTACTGAGGAAAGCCAAAGAATACAGATAAAAATTGCAATGCTTGCAAAGGTGAATTTGTAACTGCCAATGCTTCTCGTTTCGTTAAAGAAATTAGATGTAGATGATGTAAGTAAATCGTATAATGTAATGTTTCTAACAAAAGACACAAAAAATACCAATGCAGCAATTACCCATAAATAACGTTGGAGACGAAACTGCAATTCTTTATAATTGATAAAATCGGAAAACCTACTCGATTGATATGCTTCCGTTTGTAAATAAATGGCCTCTAAAACCATTGTACAAAAAACTTTTAAACTAATACCCAGCATTAAACATTGAATAGCACTAACGCCAAATATTTTTGCAAGCGATAATCTACCTGTAAGGTTGAATAATAATGATAATGCTACTTGAATAATGGTAAAGATGATTAAAGCCTTTGTTGCTGATGAGGGTTCCAACTGAATAAATAATTTTGTCTTATTTCGAAGAACACCTAAACATATAACGATTAACAAAATTCCAGCAATAAATAGTGTCCATCTTTCTCCATAGGATGAGTCTAATAAAATATCATCCAGTGCGTAAAAACACCACATAATAATTAAAGAATACCACATCAACTTTGCTTCTCGAGTTAAAAACGGAGGAATCAAGAAACATAATGCGGCAAGCCGAAGTAACTCAAATGTATGCAAGAGCGACATAGTCGGGTTGGCAAAAAGAAACGGAATGTATGTAAAAAATGCAAAAATTGAACTAATCAAAACACTACGTTTTAAGAAGTTTACTTGGTTTAAAATACTATCCTTATCCTCAAGCTTTTTAACTCTCCGCATGTTCGAGATCATCCAGGCGGTTAATAAGCCAAAGATAAAAAGGCCAAGTACCACAATAGATATTTTACCGCCTAAAAAAATAATAAGAATTCTACCTGAACGTTCTAATGCTTTAATTACCGTTTCAAAAAAGGAGCTATCATACTGACTTTGTTTAGAGCTAAACAATGGTGCTTCCTCTTGCGACCACATATTTATCCTTTTCGAAATTGATAAATAAACCATATCTGATGATAGGTTTTTGGTTTGCAAAAGATTAACAGATATTCGACTGCTTAATAAGTTAAGTTTAGTAAGAACTTGTTTTTGGGAAATATTAAGTTTTTTCCCGTCGTTTAAAACTTCTGAAAGTTGGGTTTTAAGCGTCGAATCGGCAACCTGAGCTTTTAAACCAGCATCGTCCAGCATTTTCTTTAAATCGCTGTTACTTTTATTTAATTGAGTTACGTATTCTGTTAAAACTGTTCTGTAACTAAGTAAATTATCAGAAACCTCTGCCAGCATAATTACGGCACTATTAAGACTCCTCAGGTTCATGTTTGCTCCATTTTTTTCGAAGCGGGTTTTGAAACCTTTTACCTTCTTCGTTATATCTGGCAATGCGTTTTCGATTCGGCGAACATCATAACCTCGTTGTAATAGAAATTTATCTCGATCTATTTTAAAGTTGTAAGTCTCGATTTTTGTTACCAATAATGGAATTTGAGATTCATCAAGTAGCTTAATTTTTTTAACTGTTGTAGAATCTTTAGTTTGTGCAGATAGCAGTTGAACAGAAAATAAAACTGTTGCAATTAAAAGTATAAAAAAGCTTTTTTTATGGAGGCCAATTGAAGACATATTTATGTATTACTGTAAATTTTAAATAAAGACTGCAAAACTTTGGATTGGTTTGAATAAGGAATGATAAAGTTAAAGTTTTATTCGCATTTTCATCTAAATCTTATCAAGTCGATTTCGTTGTTTGGGTAGCTTACAAGATCATGAAACTTGGTTTAGTGATTTGCTCATCAGGTAAATTCCTTATCTGGCAATTTATGTTTTATGTGATTTACATTTTTGGCTCCCCTGAATTCCCCTCCTTTGGATGGATGCCTGAAACATGGGGGGTTTTTCTCTTGCAAAATTTAAGTTCTTTAAACCCGATTGAAGTGGAAATACTTTTTTACCGCATTGCACCAGAATATACTGTCATGCTGAGGAACGAAGCATCTGCAACCGATGAAAAAGATAATTTGTGCTTCAATATGACGGAATTTGAAAAAAGATTGCAACGAAAAGCGGGACAACAGTAACCGAAAAGCAACTACAATTGCTTTCCAAAAATTCTATATTAATTTAAAATTAACGCCAAATTACTAACGTAACATTAACCTCGAAAACGCTTTATTTATTTAAAAAATATATTAACTTTGATGTTACGCTTAGTAATTGTACTTTGTACACTAAGCGGGTTAAAAAATCAACAAAAAATCAAATAGAAATGAGCATAATTGTTAATGTCCATGCGAGACAAATCCTCGATTCAAGAGGCAATCCAACAGTAGAAGTTGAAGTAGTTACAGAAGCAGGCGCATTTGGTCGTGCAGCTGTACCGAGCGGTGCATCTACTGGCCAGTATGAGGCTGTTGAATTACGTGACGGAGATAAATCTACATATTTAGGTAAAGGCGTTTTAAAAGCGGTAGAAAATGTAAACACTAAAATTGCTGATGCATTGAGAGGTGTTGATGTTTTTGAGCAAAACGCAATTGACAAATTAATGTTGGAGCTTGATGGTACTGAAAACAAAGGTAATTTGGGTGCTAACGCAATTTTAGGTGTTTCTTTAGCTGTTGCTAAAGCTGCTGCTGATGAAATTGGTCAGCCTTTATACCGTTATATTGGTGGCGTTAATGCAAACACTTTGCCAATCCCAATGATGAATATCATCAACGGTGGTTCTCACTCTGATGCGCCTATCGCTTTCCAGGAGTTTATGATTATGCCAGTTGGCGCACCATCTTTCTCTGAGGCTTTACGTTGGGGAACTGAAGTTTTCCATAGCTTAAAGAAAATTCTTCACGATAGAGGTTTATCTACTGCTGTAGGTGATGAAGGTGGTTTCGCTCCAACTTTTGATGGTACTGAAGATGCAATTGAAACGGTTTTAAAAGCAATTGAAACTGCTGGTTATAAACCAGGTTCTCAAATTTGTTTAGCCTTAGATTGTGCTTCATCTGAGTTTTACAAAGATGGCAAATACGATTATACTAAATTTGAAGGCGCTACTGGCGTAATTCGTTCTAGCGAAGAGCAAGCGCAATATTTAGCTGATCTTTCTGCAAAATATCCAATTATCTCTATCGAAGATGGTATGGATGAGAATGACTGGACGGGTTGGAAAAGCTTAACTGATAAAGTTGGAGACCGTGTTCAATTAGTAGGTGATGATTTATTTGTAACGAACGTTACGCGTCTACAACGTGGTATTGATGAGGCTACAGCTAACTCAATCCTGGTAAAAGTAAACCAAATCGGTTCTTTAACTGAAACGATTAATGCGGTAACCTTAGCTCAAAACAACGGTTACACTTCGGTAATGAGTCACCGTTCTGGCGAAACTGAAGATGTTACTATTGCTGATTTAGCGGTTGCTTTAAACTGTGGTCAGATTAAAACTGGTTCAGCTTCTCGTTCTGACAGGATTGCAAAATACAATCAATTATTACGTATTGAAGAAGAATTAGGCGAGAACGCTCGTTTTATCGGTTCGAAATTCAAATACGCTAAGAAATAACCCCTACATCCCCTAAAGGGGCTTAAGGAACTGCCATTAGCCCCTTTAGGGATTTGTGGTGTTAAAAAGTTGAAAAACTTATTTGCAGAACATCCGGAGATTTTAAATCTTCGGATGTTTTTTTATACATTTACGTCATTGCTTCGTGCCTAGCAATGGCGATTTTTTGAGAAAAATTATGAAACGTTTAATAGACCTTTTCCGCAACAAATACTTTCTTGCAACAGCGGCCTTTGCTGTTTGGATGTTATTTTTTGACAAAAACGATATGATGTCGCAATACGAATATCGTAGCCAGGCGAATAAATTGCAGGAAGAAAAGGAATATTTCGAAAAAGAAACCGCTCAGGTTAAAAAAGATTTAAACGAATTAAACACCAATTTAAACACTGCTGAAAAATTCGCTCGCGAAAAATATTTCATGAAAAAGGATAACGAAGATGTTTTTGTGATTATCCATGAAGAGAAAAAAGATTAACCAAGACTTTTAAGGATTGAAAGATTTTAGGTTCGATTGTAAATAAAAGATGGTAAAGTATATGCGATTTTTAGGATTTATAAAGTTAAAAACAAAAAAATTTTAATACTCAAATTTCGGAAGTGAGAGCTTAAACCTTACCGTTACTATCCTCAAAACAAAAATAAAAGCCACTACCGCAAGTTTTGCAACAACACTCTCCACATCTATTTGAATTAAAAAGTAGTAAAGTAAACCACCCAAAATACAAGCGGTAGCATAAATTTCTCTTCTAAATACTAATGGAATGGTATTGAGCAAAGTGTCTCTAATAATTCCTCCGAAACAACCCGTGATTGTTCCCAATGCAATGCAAATACCAGGATTTAAGCCAAAGGCTATGCCTTTTAATATTCCAACCATTGTAAATAAGCCCAAACCCATACTATCAAACAAGAATAGCGTAATCTTTAATTTCTGCACATGCGTTTTAAAAAACATGGTTGCCAATGCAGTAAACAAAACAATTAAGCAAGTTTGCATATCCCGCATCCAGGCAACAGGTGTATCGCCAATGAGTAAATCTCTAACCGTACCCCCACCAATTGCAGTTACAAAAGCAATAATTAAGACTCCAAATGGGTCGAGTTTGCGTTGCATTGCAGTAAAGGTGCCCGAAATTGCAAAAGCAATCGTTCCTAAAACTTCAATTACTTCTGATGTGGAAATATTATAATTCTCCATTGCGCTTACGTAAAAACCATTCTGTGGCCAGTAAAATTAAAATCAATCCGAATAACCATTTCATGTTAATAAGCTCATCATATTTGCGGTCTTCGTAGCTAATGGTTTTAATATTTTCGTTTTTAAGAATCTCATCAGCAATTTTCAGCAAATCAGCTGGCATAAATATTTTCCCATTACTTTGTTTTGAAATGGTATTAAGCAATTGATGATTGGCAGTAGTTTGCTGGTATTCAGCAATTAACGCATTTACGTAGAAACTTCCAGATGCTGTGAATTTTTTACCGCCCAGAGAGGTACTTGCTGTATAGCTGTAGTTTCCTGCAGCCATTGTTCCAGCATCGAGTTGGTAAGCAGTTTCTGTTTTCGAAAAAACATAATTGAAATATTTCCCTGCCTCATTTTTAACCTGTAATTTCACTTCAGGTTCATTTACCGCTTGATAGCTTTCATTGTAAAGCATTCCATTGAATTGGATAGATTCATTTTCATCATATGCAGATTTAGAGGTAAACACCTTAAATCTTCGCTTATCATCTTTTACTGAAAGATATTGTACAGTTTTAGAAATCAAATCATTTAAGCTTGATTGCTCACTTTCGTTTTCAGCTTCAGAAAGTTTCCAACGCCATAAGCCCTCTCCCATTAAATAACCTGACTTTTGGCCATTATCATTAATAAAGAATAATAGAGGTTGTGAGGTACTTACCTTTCCGATACGTTGGTTAAAAATTGGTGTTGCACTGGCGTTCACTGTTAACCTACCAAAAGGCATCAATAATGGGTCGAAAGTAGAAAACCGCTTCTTATCTTCTTCGGATAAATTAAAGCTCGTAAAACCATTAGCAAAATCAGGATAAACTTCTTGAATGGAACCATTGGCCGCACCTAAATTAACTTGGTTCTGGATTTGATTGAAAGCATTTACATTACTTTGTGCACCCAAAACATACCAGATGGGTTTCTTTAAAGCTTTTACTTTTTGTAAAAATGCAGTCGAGATATTCTGAACATCTGGCAATTGATACATTATAATCAAATCAAATTTCGATGGGTCGGTTGCATTTAAATCATCCGCTAAAGCAAGTTTTGCCTCATAATGTTTGTTTAGTGAAACGGCTTCTTTCAAAACCGCTAAATCGGGATGCGGAGCAGCAGCAGCGAGCAATACTTTTTGTCTGCCATCAATCACTTCCACATAAAAAGTTTGCGAATTATTTTTCGTTGTGATTTCGTTTTGTAGTGCAGTAAGTTGAACGGTATATTTTTGAATACCGACTTTACCAGCATGTAATTTTACGGGAATGGTTTTCACAAAAGAATTTCCGCTAATGGCAATACTTTGTTGCTGAACCTTTGCACCGTTTTGATTCACTGTTAACGCCGTGCTTTCTCTATCACTTTGAAATGCCTGAACCTGAATTTCGATCGTAAAATCGTCATCTAAATAAACGATGTTGTTATAGTTTACATTTGAAATTAAAACATCGCGTTTCGGAATGCTATCGCCCAAAGCAACAGTATAAACAGGTGCATTGATTTGGTTAATGCTATACAATGGATTACCGCCATGATTGAAAATACCATCAGTAGCCAAAATAACAGCTCCCACGTTTCTATTGGTATATTCATCTTTTATTTTCTGAAAAAATGACGATGCATCAGAAAGTTTACCTTGGTTTTTAAAATCTAAACCATCATTTACCTTATCTGAAAAATTGTAAGTTTTAACTTCATATTTATCCGAAAGTTTACGCTGTAAAGTTTTAAGGTTTTGTTCGTAAAGGTTCTGGTTAAAACCTGGTGCTTTAACCTGACCAACAGATAGCGAATTATCTTGCCCGATAATGATGACAGGTTTATCTAAAGTATAGTTTAGCGTTTTAATTAATGGTGCAAACAGCAGCCAGGCTATAGCGGTAACAGCAATTATCCTGATTGCTGTTAAACCATACCGCAGTTTTTTATCTAGATTTTTATTGTCCTGATACAATAACCACGCATACAAAATACCCAGAGCAAGGCAACCTAAAAAATACAAAATAGAAGTACCAGCAAAAAAGCTATTCATATTTTATAAAGATGCTAATTTTGTGTTTAACCGCAAAGAAAGGTGCTAAAGCTTTTACCACAGAGATTTTTGAATTTTAATATTTAAATATTTTGCCTCGGAAGCACGGAAAAAGATTTTCTTCAGTGTAAATCGATGTTTCCGTGGCATGCTTTACAAATAAATATTTAGCTTTAACCAAACCAAATTTTATGAAGTTAATCTATTTAACGTTTTTATTATCCCTCAGTATAATGGCCAGTGCCCAAAACAATTTCAAAGCAACCCAAATTAAATTCGAAAGAGTAGAAAAAGCTTACAACGAAAAATGGGGAACTTTAGAAAAATTTGTGAAAGCTGCTGGTTTTGGTAACGATTTTTCTATGCTGATTAACGCCTACAAAGCTGAAGGAAAGTTAGAGGTTTGGTTGAAAGGCAATTCAGATCAGCAATATAAACTATTTAGAACTTACGATTTCTGTGCGCATTCTGGCACATTAGGCCCGAAAGTTATTGAAGGCGACGGACAAACGCCTGAAGGTTTTTATTACATTAATGTATTCAACCCGATGAGTAGTTTTCACTTATCACTCGGTGTTAATTATCCAAATTCGGTTGATTTAGCCAGAACTGGAAAAGATAGAAAACCTGGTAACGATATTTACATCCATGGCAATTGCGTAACGGTTGGTTGTATTCCACTTACAGATGAGAAGATTAAAGAAGTTTACGTTTTAGCAGTTGAAGCTAGAGATTCTGGTCAGGAGAAAATACCTGTTAACATCTATCCTTTCAAAATGACAGCTGGAAATATGAAAAGGTATGCACTACAATTTCCAACTCAAGCAAGCTTTTGGAAAACTTTGCAACCTGGGTATTTGGCTTTTGATCAGAATAGAAATATGGCAAATATTAGGGAAGTGAAAGGAAAGTATGTTGTAAAATAAAACCTGCTAAACTTTTTTTGCCTTTAAGCCTACTTGCTGGTCGAGATTTATAATCTCGATCAATTCATTTATGGATTTGTAATCCATATTTAAAAAGACGGCATTGCAAATCCCGACTAACGAGGACTAGCAAGTTAAGGAAGTGAAAGGAAAGTATATTGTAAAATAAAACCTACTAAACTTTTTTGTCTAGCAGGTTAACTTTTATCTTTTGCCTTTAAGCTTTCAGCTTAAATTACAGCATTCCGCCACAAACAGAAAGCGTTTGACCAGTTACGTAAGCGCTCATATCTGATGCTAAGAACACGCAAACATTGGCAATATCTTCAGTTTCGCCAGCACGTTTTAACGGAATATCTTTTTCCCAACCTGCAACAACTGCAGGGTCTAAAACCTCAGTCATTTCAGTACGGATAAAACCTGGAGCAACTACGTTAGCACGAATATTTCTTGAACCTAATTCTTTTGCAACCGATTTTGTAAAACCGATAATTCCAGCTTTAGATGCGGCGTAATTCGCTTGTCCGGCATTACCAGTAACACCAACAACCGAACTCATGTTAATGAAAACACCTTTACGGGCTTTCATCATTACTTTAGAAGCAGCTTTGGTTACATTGAAGATAGATTTTAAGTTGATATTGATAACATCATCCCAATTTTCTTCACTCATACGCATTAATAAACCGTCTTTAGTAATACCTGCATTGTTCACAACGATGTCGATTGTTCCAAATTCTGCAACAATATCATTGATTAATTGCTCTGCCTGGTCGAATTTTGAGGCATCAGAACGGTAACCTTTAACTTTTGTTCCAAAGCTTTGTAGTTCTTGCTCTAAAGCTTCGCCTTTTTCTACTGATGATAAGTATGTAAAAGCAACGTTAGCACCTTGCTCAGCAAATTTTTCAGCTATTTTACGACCAATACCTTTCGATGCGCCTGTAATTAATGCTGTTTTTCCTTCTAGTAATTTCATAACCCCTAAATCCCCTAAAGGGGACTTTAATATAATTTGTAAAAAATTTAAACTGTTGTAAAGTTAATACTTAAAACGAAATTGACTAATGACTTTCGACTTAAACCGCTGGCTCCTGCTGACTCAAGCAATGAAAACTGCCTAAGCCCCAAATTAGATCAACAGAATTTACCCCAATCACTTTTCTATCTGGGAAACAACCTTGAATAATATCTAAAGCTTTTTGGTCGTTTACATCATTAAAAATTGGCACAACAACTGCAGCGTTTGCGATGTAAAAATTAGCATAAGATGCAGGTAAACGTGTATCATCAAAAATTACTGGTGATGGCATCGGCAACTCCACAATATTCAATGAACGACCATCTTTTAACTTCATTGCTTTCAAAGCTTCTAAATTCTCTTGCAACAAAATATAGTTTTCATCCAGCGGATTGCTTTCGACAACCGTTAAAACAGTGTCTTCATTTACGAAACGTGTAATATCATCAATGTGACCATCAGTATCATCGCCTACTATTCCATCGCCCAACCACAAAACCTGTTCTTGTCCGTAATATTCAAGCAAATATTGCTCAATCTGCTCTTTCGTTAAATGTGGATTGCGATTTTCGTTCAATAAACACGCCGTCGTGGTTAAAACCGTACCAGCGCCATTAAATTCAACCGAACCACCTTCCATTACGATATCAGGAGTAAATAATGGTAAATCGAAATGTTTCGCAATTTTAGTTGGTACCACATCATCCAAATCAAAAGGAGGATATTTTCCACCCCAGGCGTTGTAACCCCAATCTATTACCGCCTTTTCATTCCCTTTAACCACAAATGCAGGTCCGTGATCACGGCACCAGGCATCGTTAGTTTCGTTAAAAAAAAATTCAATTTGCGATAAATCTGCATCAACTTTTGTTAATTCAGCAACAGCAAACGCTTTCATTTTTTCATCCTTAACATTAATGCGAACTTTTTCGCCTTCGGCAACAATTTTAATAAATTCGCAATATGGCTTGTAAATCGTTTCAATTTTCCCTGGCCAGCTCGCTTCCTTGTGCGGCCAGCTTAACCAGGTTGCCTCATGCTTCGCCCATTCAGCAGGGAAAGCATAACCTTGTTGTTTCGGCGAATAATCAAATTGATTAATATTTAAATGTTCTTTTGGAGGGAAATTTGACATCAATTTTTGTTTTATAAAATGAATGGTTCGTGAGGACACGAACCATGGATTTTCAATTAGGTTTTCACTTTAAGTTTTAGCCTTAATCTTTCGGCTTAATCTTCATCAATATATCTTTTCGTAATCGGCTGATAAGAATCAATCCTTCTATCTCTCAAAAACGGCCAATGCTTACGCATGAAGTCACTTTGGTCTAAATCCAGCTCTACCACTTCAGTTTCTTCTTGATCATGCGAAGCTAAATAAAGCAATTTACCTTGCGCATTCGTAGCGAAGCTTCCACCCCAGAATTTCATTGCACCATCTTGCTCAAAACCAACGCGGTTTACACTCACAACTGGAACGCCATTTGCAACCGAATGCGAACGTTGAATAGTTTGCCAAGCATTATATTGATCCTCGTTGGTTTCTTTATCCTGTGTTGTATCCCAACCAATTGCCGTTGGATAAAACATAATATCAGCACCCATTAAAGCTGTAATTCTGGAAGCTTCTGGATACCATTGGTCCCAACAAATTAAGATACCGATTTTAGCGAATTTCGTTTCGAAAACCTTATAACCCAAATCGCCTGGTGTGAAGTAAAATTTCTCGTAAAATGCCGGGTCATCAGGAATATGCATTTTGCGATATTTGCCTAAATACGAGCCATCAGCATCTAAAACAGCAGTTGTATTGTGGTAAATGCCAGCAGCACGTTTCTCAAATAAAGAAGCAATAATTACAACCCCTAATTCCTTAGCTACAACCTGCAAAGCATCAGTAGATGGACCAGGAATAGCCTCAGCTAAGTCGAAATTCGCATAATCTTCCACATCGCAGAAATACAATGAAGTAAAAAGCTCTTGCAAACACACAATTTGTGCACCTTTTGCTGCCGCATCTCTTACTTTTACAATCGCTTTATCTAAATTTTCCTGCTTATCTTTAGTACAACTCATTTGTACCAAGCCTACTTTTACTTTCTTCATTTCTTAAAATTATTGGATGAGAGAATGATAGAATGAGTGAATTGCAAGCATTCAACCGTTCAAAATTCTTTCACTCTAAATTAAGTTGCAAAGTTACTATTTTGTTTAAAAGTAGAACGGCATAATTGTGTAATTGTTTTTTTTGAAAAGCAAAGGCAGTATTTAAATCATTGTCAGTAGGGCTATCCGTTAAATCTTTTTTTGTTACTGTCACACTGAGCCTGTCGAAGTGCAACAAAAAAAGGATATCACTTCTATCCCGTTTAGGTAAGAAAAGATATTGCTACTATTTTGGGTTGCAACATTTATAAATTCGGCTAAAGCCAGTTTAGAATTTTTAATATTCAGGCAGCTAAAGCAGCCTGCAATGAACAGCCCATTTAATAGCCACATATCATTTCATTGCCCCCCAGCTTCAGCCAACGGTTCGCTAGAAAAATTACACCCCAATCTCTTCTCTATACTCTTGTTGTAACTCGAAAAGACATTTTGCGCACAAACAACCATCATACAATTCAGAAATGTATTGAACTTCATTAATGCTGAGTTGCACTACGCTACACTGGCATTTGGTATAAGAATTTGCTTTACATTCTATAGCCGTGCCACATCTTTCGCAAGGAAGGATTTCGTGTTTGCTATGTGGAATGTTAGACATTTAGCAAAAGTAAGGACAAAAAATAAGGTTTTGAGCGTTTGCCCAAAACCTTATCTATTTTATTGCTTTAAGATTGCTTCGTGCCTCGCAATGACGAGCATGATGGCAAGCTTTTCACTTTAATCTCTCGGCTTTAACCTGAACAGCTAATGCAACCTTCCTCCATTGAACAAACTGGTCCGTCAACGATTTCTTCTGCAACCTGGTCTTGTGTCATTTCAGCAGGAATTACCGCTTCGATAGCTTTACCACCTTGGTTTTCTACAGTGAATTTAACTGCTTGAGATGCTGCTTGAGTACGTAAATAATACATACCCGTTTTCAAACCTTTTTCCCATGCGTAGAAATGCATTGAAGTTAATTTCGAAGTGTTTGGTGCATTTACGAACAAGTTTAACGATTGCGATTGACAGATATATGCGCCACGGTCTGCAGCCATATCGATGATGTTACGCATCTTAATCTCCCAAACAGTTTTGTATAATTCTTTAATGTAATCAGGAATTGCAGCAATACCTTGGATTGAACCATTTGCCAATATGATTTGATTTTTCATATCGTTATTCCACAAACCTAGTGCAACTAAATCTTTCAATAAGTGTTTGTTTACCACTACAAACTCTCCACTTAATACACGACGGGTATAAATGTTTGAAGTATATGGTTCGAAACATTCGTTGTTACCTAAGATTTGAGAAGTAGATGCAGTTGGCATTGGCGCAACCAATAATGAGTTGTACACACCATCTTTAACAACTTTCTTGCGCAACGCGTTCCAATCCCAACGGCCGCTATCTGGAGTTACATTCCATAAATCAAACTGGAACTGTCCTTTTGATAATGGCGAACCTTTAAACGTTTGGTAAGGACCATTTTTCACAGCTAAATCGTGAGAAGCTGTCATCGATGCGAAATAAATCGTTTCGAAAATATCTTTGTTCAAACGTTTTGCTTCATCGCTTTCGAAAGGTAAACGTAATAAGATAAACGCATCAGCCAAACCTTGCACGCCTAAACCAACTGGTCTGTGGCGCATGTTTGAGTTTTCAGCTTCCTGAACTGGGTAATAGTTATGGTCGATGATTTTATTCAGGTTTAAAGTAGCCTGATAAGTTACATCGTATAATTTTTGGTGGTCGAAAGCACCATTGATTACGAAACGAGGTAAAGCTAATGATGCCAGGTTACAAACCGCAACCTCATCTTTAGAAGTGTACTCAATAATCTCTGTACATAAGTTAGAAGACTTGATTGTACCTAAATTCTGTTGGTTAGATTTGCTGTTCGCTGCGTCTTTAAACAACATATAAGGTGTACCGGTTTCAATTTGCGAATCTAAAATGGCAAACCAAAGTTCTTGTGCTTTAATGGTTTTACGACCACGACCTTCAGCTTCGTATTTAGCATAAAGTTCTTCAAATTCTTTACCGAAACAATCTGCTAAACCTGGTGCTTCGTGTGGGCAAAATAATGTCCATTCGCCATTATCTTTAACACGTTGCATAAACAAATCGTTTATCCAAAGCGCATAAAATAAATCACGGGCACGCATTTCTTCTTTACCGTGGTTTTTACGCAAGTCTAAGAATTCGAAAACATCTGCATGCCATGGCTCTAAATAGATTGCGAAAGCACCTTTACGTTTACCCCCACCTTGGTCTACATAACGAGCCGTATCATTAAATACACGTAACATTGGAATAATACCATTACTTGTACCGTTTGTACCACCGATGTAAGAACCTGTTGCGCGGATGTTGTGGATACTTAAACCAATACCACCAGCACTTTGTGAAATTTTAGCCGTTTGTTTTAGCGTATCATAAATACCCTCGATGCTATCGTCTTGCATGGTTAACAAGAAACATGATGACATTTGAGGTTTTGGCGTAGCTGCATTGAACAATGTTGGCGTAGCATGCGTAAACCAACGCTCGCTCATTAAGTTATACGTTTTAATTGCACTCTCGATATCTTCTTTGTGGATACCAACAGAAACACGCATAAATAAATGCTGAGGGCGCTCAACAATTGCACCGTTAACTTTTAAAAGGTAAGACTTTTCCAAAGTTTTGAAACCGAAGTAATCAAAACCAAAATCACGATCGTAAATGATCGAACTATCTAAAATATCTTTGTTTTTTTCAATAATCTCATAAACATCATCAGCGATAAGCGGTGCCGCTTTCTGTGCTTTCGGGTCGAAATATTCGTACAACATTTTCATCGTACCCGAGAATGATTTTGTAGTGTTTTTATGCAAGTTAGAAACCGCAATACGCGATGCTAACAAAGCATAATCAGGGTGTTTTGTAGTTAACGAAGCCGCAGTTTCTGCCGCAAGGTTATCCAACTCTGATGTAGTTACACCATCATATAAACCTTCGATTACCTTTTTGGCAACATCGATTGGGTCTACAAGGTCTGAATTTAAACTATAACATAGCTTTTGAATACGGGCTGTGATTTTGTCAAATTGTACCGCTTCTTTGCGGCCATCTCTTTTTAGTACGAACATAATTTATGAGATTTATTTTTTAGTATCTAGTAGCGACATCAAGTATCAAGACTTAACCTTTCGCGTTTATAATTCTTGTTTATTTTATTATTAAGTATGAGGTATCAAGACCTTAAGCCTTTTGCCTTAAACCCTCAACCTTAAAAGTCTTCGTCTAAAGAAAACGCTTGTTTGTTGTTATCAGCAGAGGTTAAAACACCACTTTTTTGATAATCACCTACACGTTTCTCGAAGAAATTTGTTTTTCCTTGTAATGAAATCATTTCCATAAAATCGAATGGATTGGTTGCATTGTAGATTTTTTTGTAACCCAATTCTTGTAACCATCTATCGGCAACGAATTCGATATATTGGCTCATTAATTTTGCATTCATACCAATTAGGGCAACTGGCAATGCATCGGTAATAAATTCTTTTTCGATTTCTACCGCATCGCTGATAATACCGTGAACTTGTTCTTCACTTAATTTATTGCTTAACATGCCGTATAACAAACAAGCAAATTCACAGTGAGAACCCTCATCTCTTGAGATTAATTCATTACTGAAAGTTAATCCTGGCATTAAGCCACGTTTTTTCAACCAAAAGATAGAGCAAAAACTTCCGCTGAAGAAAATACCTTCAACTGCTGCAAATGCTACTAAACGTTCTGCAAAACTTCCGTTTTCAATCCAACGAAGTGCCCATTCTGCTTTTCTTTTTACTGCCGGAACAGTATCGATAGCGTGGAATAAACGATCTTTTTCTTCAGGATCTTTGATGTATGTATCAATTAATAAAGCATAGGTTTCAGCATGGATATTTTCCATCATAATCTGGAAACCATAGAAACAACGAGCTTCTGGCAATTGCACTTCACTCATGAAGTTTACAGCCAGGTTTTCGTTAACAATACCATCACTAGCAGAAAAGAAAGCAAGGATATGAGAAATGAAATGTCTTTCGCCATCATTTAAATTATCCCAATGTTTTTGGTCGTCAGAAAGGTCAATTTCCTCTGCAGTCCAGAAACTAGCTTCGGTCTTTTTATACATTTCCCAAATTGCCGGATATTTAATCGGCAAAAGCACGAACCTATCTTTGTTTTCTTGTAGTAATAATTCCTGTTCCATAAGCTGATATTTTTTAATCTTCGTTTTAAACAGAGCCGACAAAACCACGCATCCATCAATTTTATATGATGATTGTAATGTTTTTTATCAAAACTCTAGAGTGAAAGTGCTAACCTCGTCGCCTGGCAAACAACGTAGTTTTTAGTTAGGTAAATTTAAAATTATTATCAGAAGGATATCTTTATAAATTACTAAAAACTAAGCTTTTATATTTGTTTCTAAGCGCAAGAAGTTAAAGAACTTTGTTGAAACAAATATATATACGATAGCCATTTTTAGTGAACCAAAGTTGTTAACACTACCATAATTTCAGTGGAGAAACTCATCAGCCAAATATCATTTTCGAGCGAAAAAAAAGCTAATCATTTCTTTTTAAGGGTTTAGTAAACAAATTTAAGTGTTAATAACTTAAATTTTAGGGGTAAAAGCACCTAAAAATAGAGCTAAAAAGAGTATTACTCTAATGTGTAACTCAACCTTACTTTTGCTATACCTTTACGATAGATACCGATCTGTTTAGCAGCACTTTCCGACAAATCAATTGCTAGTCTTTTTGAAAAAGGACCTCTGTCATTTACCTTCACAACAACTGATTTTCCATTATCAGGATTAGTTACTGTGATCAATGTGCCGAATGGCAAAGTGCGGTGTGCAGCAGTTAATTTTTTTGCTCTATATTTTGCGCCGCTAGTGGTTCGGCGGCCTTCGAATTTTCTGTGGTAATAAGTTGCGAGAACTGTTTTTTTAATACTATCTGGCTCATTTGATGAATCAGAATTTTGTGCTTTACCTTGTAAAAACAGGAAACAAAAACTTAATAACAGAAAATACTTCATAGGCTAAAATTTCTTTATCGAGCCTGCAAATATAAGCATTTAGTTTATAATCAATAAATTGTAGAAAAACCATGCAAAAAAGGGAATAGAAAGAACGTTATTTTACTAGATAAATTAACCTACCACTTAACCCTATTCGCCCATTCTTCATACTGTGGCAACATCTTTTTATAGGTCTCAATATCCCAAATAATATCCCATTGTTTAACGTAGTCGGCTAGTGGTTGCAAACCTACTGAAGCTCTTCTTTTATCAACATTATCTGGATCAATTAAGGGAGATAAATACTATTTATCAGGTTGATCAGGGACTGAACTTAGCTGGCTACCATAAATTTGTTTTTTACCTTCTCTAAGCGCAACACGATCTTCTAAAAGCGCTAGAGAACTTGCCCTAGCCTTATCATTTCCAACTGCTTTTCTCAGCATTGGCAAATACTTTTGTTGAGTTTTCAAATTTGCATGTTGAATCACTAAAAATAAAGTAAGATTTCCTTTTGCACCAACTTTATCTTCACCAAGCCAACCATACTGATCTAAAATTTGAGTGACGGTAATGGTGTTTAAACTATCGTGATAAACCATGAGTTTGCGCAAGCTATCTACTTTTGAACTGGCATGTCCATTGTTTTTTTGAGCAGCAATAAACTCCTGCCTTATGCCTTGATCAGTCTTGTAAACTTCTTCTAACTTAGTTTTTGCATCCTTATTATAATTCGATTCAATTTGATTAATCTTTGTCTGCAATTTTGCTATTAGTTTATTCCACTCAGGTTTATTATGAAGCGCACCTAAATCTGGGTCACTTTTAAAATGCGCTAGATCTACCCAACCGTTTTCTATGCTTAAATCTAAAAATTTAAAAGCACTGATCTGGTCTCCTGCAAGTGTTGCAGAGCAAGCAGCATTGTAAAAATCATTATTATCTTTTTGTTTATTTTTAAAAGCCAACAAATAAATCTCATTAGATTTTACGTAATTTTTCGATTTATACAAATCTTCCGCTTGTGAGATTAACTGCTTATAATTGCTTTGTGCGAGTGCATGAATCGTAAAATTTAAAAGCAATAAAACTAACAGGATATTTTTTTTCATGATGATGAATTTTTATCAGGCATTAACAAAACTAATCAATTAGTTCTAAAATATAAAGCACAAAAAAGGTGTACAGCTTATTGCCATACACCTCTACCTAACCCAACTATATCCACCTATTTCTTATCAGGCACGAAGTTCATAGAAATAGAATTTACACAGTGACGAGTGTCTTTATTGGTAAATCCTTCTCCTAAAAATACATGACCTAAGTGTGCACCACAATTAGCACAAACAATTTCTGTACGAGAACCATCTGCATCTGGAATACGCTTTACAGCACCTTTAATTTCATCATCAAAAGCTGGCCATCCGCATCTTGCATCAAATTTACTTTCTGATCGATACAATGCTGCATTACAACGTTTGCAAGTATAAGTACCTTTATCTGTAGTATGCTCGTATTTACCTGTACCAGGATATTCAGTTCCTTTATTTACAATTACTCTTTCTTCTTCGGGTGTTAATGGATTCCAGTTCATTTTCTTTTTTGGTATTATCTGTTCTGTTCCCTGCGATTGCGTTACAACTTTCTTATCTTGCTTTTGAGCGCAAGCAGAAAGCCCAGTGACTAAAACAACAGCAGAAATCAAAAATAGTTTATTTAACATTGTTTTCATACATCAATATACGTTATAGATTTCGGTTTGGTTTACTGGTTTGGCGGTTTGGTTTAGTGTTTACAAAGGAATGATAAATCGTCATCCTAATACCTTACTTAAACAAGAAAGTAAAAGAAAATTGCCACGGAAACGCGGAATACACGGAAAAGGTGCGAAAATGCGACATTCAAATCCCACATCGATTATCAACTAGAAAACAACGCGTCTTATTTCAAGTGTTGGCTTGCCAAAATTCAATACTAAAGCAACTTTACAATCAGCACATTTCAAGTAATTTATAGTTTGGGCTAAATCTTCGTTTGCAATTCCACTTTTTGATTTTATTTCTAGTATAACCGAATCGAAAACCATAAAATCAGCATAGAAACTATGTGGCAACAACATATCTTTATAATAAACGGGATAGTGCTTTTCACGTTCATAATGGTAACCCCTACTTTCCAATTCAATACAAAGTGCATCTTTGTAAACAATCTCTAGAAAACCGCAGCCCAAATCTTTATGAACTTCGATTGCAGCATTAATAATTAAGTTAGTTTCATTTTTATAGGGAAGATTATCTTGTCTTATTTGATAATCCATAAAAGATAATTTTAACTAATCTAATCAAATTTCTCCACTCCCTTTAATTTTTAAACCTTTCACTTTTTCTTCTTCCATTTTCTTTTCCCCTTTTTAAATTTCCGTGTTTTCCGTGTTCCGTGGCAAATAATATTCACCCATTTATTAATTCCTTAACAACCAACATCTCCTCGAATTTCCATGTCTTCCGTATTTCCGTGACAAAAAACCCAAAAACAAAAAAAGCGTCTCGAAATTAATCGAAACGCTTTCATTTATCTAAATTTTAAAATCTTATTTTGCTAATTCTTCTGCCATTGCAGCACCAATTTCAGCAGGGCTTTCTACTACACGAATACCACACTCACGCATGATTTTCATTTTAGCAGCAGCTGTATCATCAGCACCACCTACAATTGCACCAGCATGGCCCATTCTACGTCCGGCAGGAGCAGTTTGACCAGCGATGAAACCAACAACAGGCTTAGTACCGTTTTCTTTAATCCAACGAGCAGCTTCAGCTTCCATTCCACCACCAATCTCACCAATCATGATGATACCGTGAGTTTCAGGATCGTTCATTAATAATTTAACCGCTTCAACAGTCGGGGTACCAATAATTGGATCGCCACCGATACCGATAGCAGTAGTAATACCTAAACCAGCTTTAACAACCTGATCTACCGCTTCGTAAGTTAAAGTTCCTGATTTAGAAACCACACCTACATGACCCTTTTTGAAGATAAAACCTGGCATGATACCAATTTTAGCCTCATCAGCAGTGATTACACCTGGGCAATTAGGGCCGATAAGCGTAACATCACGGTCAGAAATATATTCTTTAACCTGAATCATATCCTTAGTTGGGATACCTTCAGTAATACAAACAATCACTTTAATACCACCTTCGGCAGCTTCCATAATCGCATCAGCAGCAAAAGCTGGTGGAACGAAAATGATAGATACATTTGCTCCTGTTTTATCAACAGCATCTTTAACAGTATTAAAAACAGGCTTATCTAAATGCAATTGCCCACCTTTGCCAGGCGTTACACCACCAACTACGTTTGTACCATACGCTAACATTTGTTCTGCGTGGTAAGTTCCTTCGTTTCCGGTAAAACCCTGAACGATAACCTTAGAATCTTTATTTACTAAAACGCTCATGTATCAATATTTTTTTGTGCAAAGCTAATATTATTGACTGGAAAGTCAAGCCTAAAAACACATTATTTCCGCCATTTTTTCACGAAAATGTAAGGAATACCACTGTGGCCGTTTCAACCAAGCTCTAAACTTCAATCTTTTTTAAATCTATTAAATTTTTAAACCTTCGGGATTTCTTTCGCGGGATAAAAAAACCTTAAATAGAAGCAGATTCTGGCTGATTTAAACTGGATTGAAGTGGTATACTTTTTTGTTTCAGATTTCTGACAAGTACGGACTGACTTCAACAAAAAAGATATAAACAAAAAGCCAGACTAACTTTAAAATTTAGTCTGGCTTTGCTTTTCAAATATTTTATCTATTTAGCTTCTACTTTTTCTGATTTGGGCGTAGTTTCAACTTTCCATTTTTTTGCCCATTCTGCCTGTTCAGCTTCATCATGGAACGTCCAGGCCACAAAACGACTTATTTTCTGTCCCTGACTCATTTGAACCGTACGTACTTCGAAGGCATTTGCATTAACCAAACTGTTATAAATGCTTTTTAAGTTAGCACTTTTAGACACCAAAGAGCTAAACCATAAACATTGTTTAGGGATTTGAGCGCTTTGAATAATCATTTGCTCTACAAAGGCACGTTCTCCACCTGGGCACCAAAGCTCTGCTTTATTTCCACCGAAGTTTAAAACATGTTTTACCTCTTTTTCATTACCGCCCAAGTTGCGCCATTTTTGACGGGTACCTTGTTCTGCTTCCTTTAAAGAAGAGTGGAAAGGAGGATTACAAACTGTAAGGTCAAACTGCTCTCTTCCGCCAACAATACCTCTAAAAATACCCAATTTGGAAGATTGCAAACGTGCTTCAATAGCGCCTTGCAGCGGTTTGTTTGCATCTACAATACGTTGAACCGATTCAATTGAAAGCGGATCAATATCTGAAGCCACAAAATTCCATCCGTATTCCTGATGACCTATGATCGGGTAAATACAGTTCGCACCAACACCGATATCTAATACCTTAACGTTGCTTCCTTTCGGGATTTTACCTTTATTACTCGAGCCTAATAAATCGGCAACGTAATGGATATAATCTGCCCTGCCTGGTATAGGTGGACAGAGATAATCTTTAGGAATATCCCACTGTGGAATGTTATAAAAGTGTTTCAATAACGCCTTATTAAGCGCTTTAACTGCATTTTGATCGGCAAAATCGATTGAATCATCGTCGTGTTCATTCTTAAAAACGAAACGTTTTAATTCTTTTGAAGAAGCGATAAGTTGTTTGAAATTGTAACGTGAACGATGTTTGTTACGTCCGTGTAACTCGCTTTTTTCGGAGCGGTTATTTTCTTTTTGAGCCAATGTGATTTGGTTTAATTAAACAAGCTGTGTTGCCCGTTTCTAGTACAAAGGTATGATAATTAGTTTGGAGTTTATTATTTAACCACAGATAGACAGGATAAACACCGATAAAAGTTTCTCTGGTTCAAATCTTATAAGCCTTAGTTACTAGATCAGTTTTTAAATTTAACCACAGATGGATCGGATGAATATTGATAAAGTTTTAAAGATTAAAATCTGGGTTCATCCGTGATCAAAACTATTATTCTTCCTCGTTTTTTTCAATCATTGCTGGCTGAATTGCCTTTAAATATTTTGCCTGATCGAATTGGTTTTCGCTTTTAGCAATTACAATTGTTGCTACACCATTGCCAATAACATTAGTTATTGCTCTGGCTTCGCTCATAAAACGATCTACACCAATTAGGATGGAAATGTGTTCTATCGGCATAATTTTAAGCGCCGTTAAGGTTGAAACAAGTACGATAAAACCACTTCCAGTTACACCTGCAGCACCTTTAGAAGTTACCATTAATACACCCAAAACAGTAATCTGCTGACCAAGTGATAAATCGACATGAAAAACCTGACAAAGAAATATAACAGCCATGGCCAGGTAAATGGCTGTTCCATCTAAATTGAAAGAATAACCAGTGGGAATAACCAAACCAACTACTGATTTATCGCAACCAATAGCTTCCATTTTTTGCATCATACTTGGTAGAGCCGATTCGGAAGATGAAGTGCCAAGAACAATTAATATTTCCTGGCGGATAAACTTAAGATATTGCCAAAGGCTAAAATTGTAGTATCGGCAAATGCCATTTAAAACTACAAAAATGAATAAAATACAGGTTAAATAAACCGAGCCCATAAGCTTTGCCATACCTACGATACTTTGCAAACCATGTGTACCAATACTGAAAGCCATACCACCGAAAGCACCAATTGGAGCAAGGCGCATAATGACCTTCATTATTTTAAAGAGCACTTTTGATATTTTATCAAAAGCGTTTAAAACCGAAGTACCTTCGCCCCCCAATTTATTTAAGCCATAACCAAATAGAATAGCAAATAGTAAAATTTGTAAAATATTACCTTCGGCAAATGCAGCAATTACATTGTGTGGAATTATATGAAGAAAAAATTCTGCCCAGTTCATATCTTTTGCCTGCTCTGCATAGCCTGCTATTTTGGTTGTATCACCTGCTTTTGCAACCATACCTGCACCTGGCTTAAGAATATTAGCAACTAATAAACCAATAGCTATGGCAACCGTACTCACAATTTCAAAATATAAAAGTGCCTTGCCGCCAACGCGTCCAACTTTTTTCATATCGCCCATGTGTGCAATACCTAAAACGATGGTAAAAAAAATAATTGGTGCAATTAACATACTAATCAGGTTAATAAAACCCTGACTGATTAATTTTGCAGTTGGCGCAAAACCTGGAAAATAGGTACCCACAAATATACCGACTGCTATTGCAACCAAAACCTGAAAGGTTAAGTTGGAAAGGATTGATTTCATTTATATGTTTTGAAAAATGAAATATAGGGTAATTTTTGTTTCTGATAAAATACTCCTCAAAAAAACATACAACCTACGAAAACCGAACTGGTTTATTTTATTAGGGCATTATATCGATTACATCGCCAGCGGCAAATATACCGAAATCTGCCTGATTGAATTTTAATAGTCCTTTATTGGTTTTAGTTAAACCTTTAGGATTTGCTAATCGAATAACCTGACTATCGCCCACAACAGTAGCTTTATTACCATGAACGATAATAGCCGTACTTTCATCAATTCCGATACAAATCAAATCGGGGTGTGCAGCCATAGCAGAAATTAAGCGGTTGTAGCGATTACGTTTTAGAAAATGTTGGTCGATAATTGTGTTTTCCAACAGCCCCATTCCTTCCTCAAATTCTATATTTTTATCCCAAAGCTTATTAAAAGTTTCTTTGTAAACGGTATCTAAAAGTTGTTTTCCAGTAATCATGTACTTGCTCATTACGGCAGCGCCAGCGCTTGTTCCTGCTATTGTAGAACCATTTTTATAGGCTTTATGAATTGCTGAGTAAACTGGAGTATTTAAAACCGATTTCATAAAGCGACTTTGGTCGCCCCCTAAAATGTAAATTAACTTTGCCGAAGCTAAAGAATCAAGCCATTTTTTATCGTTTACATTATGTTTGCTAAAATTGAAGTTTTTAACATTATGCATATTAAGCTTCTTCATTTGGGCAGACAAAGTTTTAAATCCAGAATCGGGAATTGCGCTTGCCATTGGCAAAACAATAATATAATCTGTTGATTTTAAATTTGCAGTTTGAAGCATTTGTTTCATTAAGGCATCAGAACGTTCTCCACCTCCAATAATGAATAGATTACCTTTACTTTGAGCTTTCGCAAATTGCGAAAGGCTTGCAATTACAAACAACAAAAATAGTTTTCTCATCATTTATAGATACTTACTTCTATTTTACCATCAGCTGTAATTGCACCACGATACATCCCTTCGGTATTAAAAGGCATTGCAACATTTCCTTTTCTATCTAAAGCAATTAAACCGCCGTCGCCACCCATTTTACCAACTTTATCTAATGCAATTTTAGATGCCTCAGCAACTGATAAACCTTTATACTCCATTAAATCTGAAATGGTTTTGGCTACCACATTACGAATGTAAAACTCACCCCAGCCCGTGCAAGAAATACCTGCGGTTTCGTTATTACAGTAGGTTCCAGCACCAATAATTGGTGCATCACCAACACGACCATATTTTTTATTCGTCATACCACCAGTTGAAGTCCCAGCCGCTAAATTTCCTGCTTTATCTAAAGCCACACAACCCACAGTTCCAAATTTATAGTCGTGGTTTTTTGATCCCAACAATTCTGATTTCTTACTTCCATGATCCAAAACTGCTTTAGTTGAGTCCTCTTTAATAGCCTGTTGCAAACCATCCCAACGCTCTTTAGTCCAATAATATTTGGGATCAACAATTTCCAAACCTGCTTCTTTTGCAAACTGGTCTGCTCCAGCACCTACCATCATTACATGTTCAGATTTTTCCATTACTGCCCTGGCTGCCGAAATCGGATTTTTAACCGTTGTAACTCCTGCTACAGCGCCAGCCATTTGCGTTTTGCCGTCCATAATAGCGGCATCAAGTTCATTACGCCCATCATGCGTAAAAACAGCGCCTTTGCCAGCATTAAAATGTGGATCGTTTTCTAAAACATGAATTGTTGCTTCAACGGCATCCAAACTGGTTTTACCTTCCTGAATTTTTGCATAACCCGATTTTAAAGCTTGCGTTAAAACTGCAATATAGGCCGCTTCTTTTTCAGGAGTCATATTCTTTTTTAAAATGGTTCCGGCACCGCCGTGAATAACCATAACATATTTTTTCTGTTGCGCAGAAACTTGAAGAGCAAGTACTGAAATTAATAGAACAGCCAGGAATTTTAAAGATTTCATCTTTTATAGATTTAAGAAGATGTTAAATTAAGAAAATACTTCGGAATAATCAGGATTTAAACCTTAGCGATTCCTTCTGATGAGAACTGCAAATCGTAAAGCTTTTTATAGTAACCATTTAACTTAAGCAATTGCTGATGCGTACCTTTTTCCTTGATTTCGCCTTTATCTAATACAATAATCTGATTGGCCTTTTGAATGGTTGATAAACGGTGTGCAATTACAATCGAAGTTCGGCCATCCATTAAGTTATCAATTGCCTTTTGAATCAATAATTCGGTTTCGGTATCTACGGATGAGGTTGCCTCATCTAAAACCAATATCGCAGGATTATGCACCAATGCCCGAATAAAGGAAATTAGTTGTGCCTGACCCGCTGAAAGTGTAGAGCCTCTCTCCATTACATTATATTGATATCCGCCTGGTAAACGTTCAATAAAATCGTGTGCACCAACTTTTTTCGCTGCGTTAACCACTTCTGCGATTGTAATTTGAGGATTGTTTAAAGTAATGTTATTTAGAATTGTATCTGAGAACAAAAACACATCTTGCAAAACCGTTGCAATGTTGCTTCGTAAATAATCGAGATTAAAATCTTTAATATGTATTCCATCAACAGTAATTTCTCCCTTTTTAACTTCGTAAAAACGGTTTAAAATATTTATTGTTGATGATTTCCCTGCGCCAGTTGCACCAACTAAAGCAACGGTTTCGCCAGCTTTTACGTTAAAGGTTAAATCTTTTAAAACATAATTCTCTTCGTTGTAAGCAAACCAAACATTTTTGAATTCGATATTTCCTTCCAGCTTTGCTGGCTCTATCGTTCCATTATCAATGGTTTTCTCGTCTGTATCCAAAACTTTAAAAACACGTTCTGCACCCACCATGCCCATTTGCAAAGTGTTAAATTTATCGGCCAGTTGGCGAATTGGCGTGTAAACCATGGCCAGATACATGATAAATTGATTGATTACACCAGGCGTAATCGAGCTACTGAAAATGCTTTTACCTCCATACCAAATCAGCAACGCTAAAGACATGGCCGAGATTAACTCTACAATTGGAAAAAAGATAGAATAATACCAGTTTGAGCGAATATTTGCATCGCGATAGCGTTTATTAATATTGTAAAATTTCTTATACTCCTGTCTTTCTCTGGCAAAATATTGCACAATAGAAACACCGCTAATGTGCTCTTGCAAGAAAGTATTTAAGTTAGCAACTTCAGTTCTTACTTCCTGAAAGGCAGCTTTAATAGACTTTTGAAATTTTCTTGTCGCTATGATTAACAGCGGAACAGGAATTAAAACTACCAACGTTAACTTCCAATCTATGGCTAGCATTACGCCAACGATTACAACAACTTGCAAAGAATCACCAATCATGGAGATTAGTCCTTCCGAAAAAATATCAGCAATGGTTTCCAAATCAGAAACCGTGCGGGTAATTAACTGGCCAATAGGCGTTTTATCGAAATACTTTAATCTTAATTTTGTAATGTGATTGAATACATTTATTCGCAAATCTCGAATTACCGATTGACCTAAAGTATTGGTTAAAAGTGTTTGACTGTATTGAATGATGGTTTGCAGTACCAACATTAAAATCATAAGCATGGTCATGGTAACCAAGCCATTATAGTCGCCTTTTAAAATAAAGTTATCTAGTGTATAACCTATTAAAAACGGACGTACAGGAGAAATTGCAGCAAGTAAAACCGTAAGAATTACTGATAAAACAAAGACAGCACGATAAGGTTTAACGTACTGAAAAATACGCTTCAGCAATCCTTTGTTGTATACTTCGCCTGTTACTGCCATTTTTATGGGTTATGGGTTTAGAATTTACTTAAGCAAAAGCTTAATTGGTTACGAATTTTTATTATTTTTTTTTTACAGACAGATCAATAACTCAAAACCTGTAACTTTTAACTAATTTATAAATGGATATTCTACCTTAACTAAAAATAAACCACAAGCAGGTACCGATTGCCCAGCGTTGCTGCGATTTTTACTATCTATAATTGCTTTAAAATCATCAATATCAATTTCGTTTTTCCCTACACGAACCAATGTACCAACAATTGCTCTAACCATATTTCTTAAAAAGCGGTCGGCTTCTATTGTAAAAACAATACTTCCGTTTTGTTCTTCAACAATAGCCTGCACAATTTTGCAATTATTGGTAAAGGTTTGAGTATTGGATTTACTAAAGCAAGAAAAATCATTAAAGTTTAATAATTCAGATGCAGCTTTATTCATCAAATCTATATCTAATTTATCTTTTACCAACCACGAACGGTTAAGTTTAAAAGGATCTTTTTCGAAATGAATATAATACTTATAGGCTCTGGCTGTAGCATGGAAACGAGCGTGCGCATCCTCACTAACAGAAATAACTCTTTTTGCTGCTATTTGATAAGGCAATAGGGCATTTACACCCGCTATTGAGTTTATTACTTTACTTTCTTCAATATTTTCTACATCAAAATGAGCAAAAAACTCTGTTGCATGTACACCAGCATCGGTTCTGCCACAACCTAAAGTTTCTATTGGCTGTCTAAAAAAGGTAGACATAGCCTTATCCAACAACTCCTGAACGGTTATGGCATTAGGTTGAATTTGCCAGCCATGATAGGAGCCGCCATCGTAAGCGATTTGTATGAAATATCTTTTTTTACTCAAAGTGATGCAAAAATACTTTTTTCCTTTTATTCATGATGTTGTAAATCGGAATTAAATATATTTGTCGAAAATATTTGATTAACATGATACAGAGAATACAATCGATCTGGCTTTTACTGGCGACAATTGTTTTAATTTTAATGTTGTTTTTACCCATAGCAACAAACGTTGGAGGTAAAGAATCAGTGGTTTATATCAAAGGAATGCAGCAATCTTTTAGCGGAGATGGATTACTAGTGAAAACTAATATTCCGATGTTACTTACAGGAATAGTTATAACATTAATATGCTTTGTAAACATCTTCAACTTTAAAAGAAGAAGTTTACAAAAAAAGATTATTGTTTTTACAATCGCTGCAATTATTGGTTTTGCTTTTTGGTGTAGTATATATCTTAAACAACTTCCAACTGGTATTGAAGGTGCAAGTTTTGGCGTTGGTGCTTATATGCCTGCTCTCGCCATCTTATTTCTTGTTTTAGCAATTTTCGGTATCAATAAAGATGAAAGATTAATCCGTTCGGCAGAAAGGTTAAGGTAACTACCGAATGTCGAATTCCATTAAACAAACTTATTTTACAAAATTCAAAACTCAAATAGACCATCAAATTATTCCTGCAAAGTTTAATTTGATGGCTAATAAACCACACGAGCTTTGTTTAATAGCGGCAGATGAATTGCAGCATTATTTAAGCAAACAAACAGATTGGGTTCACAATTTTGGTTTATCTCATCAAGGTGAAGGTGTAATTATTGGAAAAATGTTCGGCGTTCTGGTCGTTCAAAATCAAGAAAATGAAATTGGCTATCTTTCAGCATTTTCGGGTAAATTAGCTGGCAGTAATAATCATCTCAAATTTGTACCTCCTGTTTTTGATTTATTAGCGAAGGATGGCTTCCTTAATAATGGAATGCAAGAACTTAGCCGCTTAAATCAGGAAATAAGAGATTTAGAAACAGTAAACCAAAAAGAGCACCATACATTAATTAAAGATTTAAAATTAAATCGAAGAAATCACTCGGTAGCCTTACAAAATAAAATTTTCGATCATTATCATTTTTTAAATCAAGCTGGAGAAGAAAAAAGCTTGACCGAAATTTTTAAAAAAGAAGGCCATAAAAACCCACCAGCTGGCGCTGGTGAATGCGCTGCTCCTAAACTTTTGCAGTATGCGTTTCAACATAAAATGAAGCCAATTGCGCTTGCAGAGTTTTGGTGGGGGCAATCGCCAAAGTCAGATTTTTGGAAACATGGCCATTTTTATGCTTGTTGTAAGGAAAAATGCGAACCTATTTTTAAGCACATGCTTAACAAAACTGACGTCCAAAAAGGTTAACCAGAACCTGCAATCAAACTTATTAACATCGAAAAAAGCTTAAGCATTAATTTTCAGGCTTTTACATTAAAAAACTATTTCGTTATCCATCAATAAAATACGGATTATTAACCGTACCTTTGCGGCTTAAATAAATAAAAGACGAATGACAAACCCATTTCAATTATTGGGGATAAGTGATGACGTCGTTAATGCCGTAAAGGACCTTGGATTTGAAACTCCAACGCCTATTCAGGAGCAAAGTATTCCTGTACTGTTAGAAGGCACTAATGATTTTGTTGGTTTGGCCCAAACAGGAACAGGAAAAACAGCCGCATTTGGTTTGCCGCTGTTAGAACTAATCGATTTTAAAG